>VFSW01001103.1_pt1 | contig 40446 bp, 30 predicted proteins | sample 5358111 | NCBI WGS metagenome assembly VFSW01 (sample SAMN11554181, study PRJNA540505) | mine drainage metagenome | isolation source: sediment from site ElyBrook_90M | place: USA: Ely Copper Mine, Vershire, VT | collected 2017
GTTGGGACGACGACTACCTGTTCCGCCTACTGGAGCTATTTTGAAATGCGATTGCACTGGTTCCAATCGCCCCGTCCTTCTCCGCTGTTCATCCTTGCTCAACTGGTTCCCTTTGCGGGCAGCCGTTTGCGCGCCGTGCAACTCCCAGGTCCAGACCCAGCTCCGAACGCGAACGAGATTCCCTACAGAACCTACCCTCCGAAGACTTGCGCCATCGTTTCAACAACATACGGTGACGGCGTTTTACGGGCGGTATCCAGAGAGTCAACTTTTATCGAATCTTTGCCCTGGTGGGATTGACGCCAGCCGCACCCGGCGCTACTCTCTCCCCAGATACAGGACTTGGTCACTCTCGCCAATCCGACCCCGCGTCAAACAAGTCACGGCCTAGTGCGCGCCTCAAATCCGCTGGCGCGAACAATCTGCACACACCTGCCGATCTATCTCTCAGCACAACCCAGTCCACAACCGCCGCCTGCCGGGCAGGCAGCCATGGAGGCACTCTGAAAGCTGCTCTGGAGATCACGCCCAACCTTGAGCCCCTCTTCGGGACCCGCGATGAAAACCTCAGGCTGATGGAGGATTCACTTGGCGTCCGGATCGATCTCCGCTCCGACGCCGTGCATGTGGAGGGGCCGGAAGACGCGGTGGCCAAAGTCCAGCGCATCTTCCAGGACTTCGAGGCGCTCCGCCGCCTTGGCGTCCACCCGCATAACGGGGAATTGAACGGAATGCTGCGCCTGGTGGTGGCCGATCCCGCCACCACGCTGCGTTCGCTGGTCGACTCCGGCAAGCAGCGCTCGGCCGGCGTCAAACGCACCGTGCAGCCGCGCTCCATCAACCAGCGCCGCTACGTTGAGGCCATTGAGCAGAACGATATGGTCTTCGGCGTGGGACCGGCGGGCACCGGCAAAACCTACCTGGCCGTCGCCATGGCCGTTTCCGCCATGAACGCGAAAAAGGTGAGCCGCATTGTGCTGGTGCGCCCGGCCGTCGAGGCAGGTGAGCGCCTCGGCTTCCTGCCCGGCTCGCTCCAGGAAAAGGTGGACCCCTATCTGCGCCCGCTCTACGATGCGCTCTACGACCTGCTCGAACCTGAAAAGGTGGACAAGATGCTGGAGAAGAACGTCATCGAGGTTGCCCCGCTGGCCTTCATGCGCGGCCGCACGCTCAATGACGCCTTCATCATCATGGACGAAGCCCAGAACACCACCATCGAGCAGATGAAGATGTTCCTCACCCGCATGGGCAACAACTCCAAGGCGGTTATCACGGGCGACATCACGCAGATCGATCTGCCCAATCCGCGCAAGTCCGGCCTCCTGGACGCCATCAACATTCTCGATGGTGTCGAGGGCATCCACTTCTGCCACTTTGAGGACTCCGATGTCGTCCGCCACGCCCTCGTTCAGAGGATCGTCCGCGCCTACGAGTCGTCCAAGCCGCAGCAGCAGGAACTGCCTCTCGGCCTGGGCGAAAGCATCCTCGGCCAAGGGATCGAGGTTCAGCCGCCGCAAGGCCACGAATCCCGCACATCGGCGCAGCCGCTTCTGGCGGCCAAGCCACAATAAATGTGCGGTTCGCGTAGAATTAAAACTGAAGCGGGGCCGCGCACACAGCGGCCTCGCGCACGATGATCCTCCTCGACCCAGACCTGGACTCAGACGCCGCGCCGCATGCAACATCGGTGAAGCGGCCTGTTGCGTCCGTCCCGCCCTCAGTTCTCCGCGCTCATCGCCTGCCCTCGGTTCGCACGCTGTCCCGTTTTCTGGCTGAAGCACAGGCCGCCGTCCGGTTGCGCGGCCAGGTCACTGTCCTGCTCACCACAGACGCCGCCATCCGCCGCCTCAATCGCCAGTTCCGCGGCAAAAACAAGCCCACCGACGTGCTCTCGTTCCCGGCCGAAACTCTGGGTCCTGAGAAAATCGCCGGCGATCTGGCCATCAGCGTTCCCACGGCGCTGCGCCAGGCCATCGAGCGCGGCCACGCCCTTTCCGTCGAGGTCAAGGTACTTATTCTGCATGGCTTGCTCCATCTTGCCGGTTACGATCACGAAGCCGATACCGGCCAGATGGCCCGCCGCGAGCGCCTGCTGCGCGCCCGTCTCCGCCTTCCGCAAGGGCTCATCGAACGCGCTAGCGAGGCGGGACAGCCAACCCGGCGGGGTCCCCGCCCATGACTTCGTTCGCCATTCTGCTGGCGGTTCTGGCGGCGCTGGTTGAAACGCTGGCCTCCTACATCAGCCGCGTCTACTCCGAGTTCGGCAAAATCCTCTCGCGCGAAGTCCAGGAGAACCTGGACGCCTGGGAGAAGCGCGTCGAGCCGCTGCTGGGCCTGAGCCGCGAGCACGCCGCGATCTCGGCCGCTGTGCTGCAACAGTTGGCGCTCGGCGCCTTTGCCCTGGCCTCCGGTGCGATCCTCTTCGATCGCGCTCCGCACCTGACTGAGCCCACGTTTGCTGAGGTTGCACAGGCCATTCTTGCGGTGGTACTGGTCGTCGTCTTCTGTAACCAGATTCTGCCCACTCTCTTGTTTAACCACACGCGAGGCCGCTGGACGGCGCGGCTGGTTTGGCCCATCCGCCTGCTCCTGTGGTTGATGACGCCTATTACCGTCTTCGTCCGCTTCTTCTACTCTGTGGCGGCGCTGGCGGAGGAGCCGCCGAACCCTGAGGAGGAGAACGCCGTCAATGTGGAGGCGCTGCTCGAAGCCGGCGAAGAGGAAGGCATCCTGGAAGAGAACGACCGCGACCTGGTGCGATCCGCAGTCGAATTCGGCGACAAGCTCGTGCGCGAAGTGATGACCCCGCGCCCGCAGGTCTTTGCCGTCTCCGGGTCCACCACCCTCGAGCAATTCCTCGAACTGCTCCGCGAGCACAACTTCTCCCGCGTGCCCGTCTACTCCAACTCGCTCGACAACATCACCGGCATCGCCTTCGCACACGACCTGTTGCAGATCGCCGACGAAGAAGCCCGCACCCAAACCGTAGCGGCCATCCAGCGCCCGGCCGTCTTCGTCCCTGAAACCAAGCGCGGCTACGAGCTGCTCCGCGAGATGCAGCGCGAAAAGCAGCACATGCGCATCGTAATCGACGAATACGGCGGCGTCGCCGGTCTGGTGACCATCGAAGATCTGCTGGAAGAAATTGTCGGCGACATCCGCGACGAGCACGAAGAGGACACGCCCATCGAGACGCCGCAGCGCGAGCCCGGCGGCGTCTGGCTCGTTCCCGGCAGCCTCCCCGTCAATCAGCTTGCCGATCTCTTCGGCGAGCCGATCGAGCTGGGCGAAGCCTACGAAGCCACCACAGTCGGCGGTCTGGTGAGCGAGATTGAGGGCCGTATCCCTCTGCGGGGCGAAGTCGTGCTTTTGGAAGCGGCCGGCCTGCGCATTGAAGTCGTTGCTTCCACCGACCGCCGCGTAGAGCGCCTGCGCGTCTTTCCCGTCGCCTCGCGCCGCGCTAATCCAGCCGAAGAAAGGCTCCCCCGCGCCGAAGGCCGAACCAGCTAGGGTATTTTTTTCAGCGATTTCTGATCTCGCGCTCTACCGTCCCAAATACACCCTGTACTGCTGTTCGAGCACACCTGCCGCGCGCGCCAGCGCCAGCTTCGACAGGTTGTACTGGTACAGGCTCTCCACCATGTTGCTCTGCGCCGAGGCCAGCGTCGCCTGCGCAGTCACCAGCGGCAGATTGTCGTCCACCCCTGCATTCACGCGGTCGGTCTCGTCGCTCAGCGCGCGTGTGGCCAGTTCCACGTTGGACCGCGCCACGTCCACCAGCTTGGCCGTTGCATCACAATCCAGCAGCGCCGCGCGCACCTGCTCGTCAATATGTGTGCGCAGGTCCGCAAGCTGCGCGCTCACGGATGACAGTTGCGCCGCCGATGCATCCTCATCGCCCCGCAGCCGCGCCTCACGGAACAGCGGCACATTCAGCGTGCCCACCGCAGCAAAGTTGCCGTGGGTGCCCGCTCCGTTCACCGCGCTCACGTTGTAGTAGCCGTTAAAGCTCAGGGTCGGCAGCCGCTCGCTGCGATACGCGGAGTGAACAGCCCTGTACTCAACCACCTGATTCTGCAGATTCTGATAGTCCTGGCGGTACTTGTAGGCTGTGGCGCGGACCTCGTCCGGTGTCTGCGCGGCCAGATCGCTGTACGGCGCGCGGTCGGTTAAAACAATCTTCTGCCCAGGGTCGACGCCGATCTCCCGCTTGAGCAGAATCAGATCCTTCTCCACGGCGTTCTGGGCGGCAATCAGCGCCTGCTGCTGGGCCTGTAGCTGAACCCGCGCGCGCAGTTCGTCAAGATTCGACACCGTCCCGGCCTCGTGCGCCGCATGCACCTGCTCCAGCAGCACCCGGTCGGCCGTCTCCAGCGCGCTGGCGTTGTCCACCTCGCTGGCCGCCGCAATGGCGTGCAGATAAGCCGTAGCCACTTGCTGCACCACCTCGCCGCGGGCCGACATCTTGGCAAAATAAGCCGCTTGCTCCGCTGCCCCGGCCGCCTTCCATCCCGCAATTACGGGACCGGAAAAGAGCGTCTGTTTGAAGTTGATCTGTCCCTGCGTCAGGTCATCGCGCGTAATAAACGACACTCCCGCCGGCATTACCCCGCCCGGAAACAGCGCCGCAAACTTGCCGATCACGCCCGGCCCAAAGCCCCGCGCCGCCAGATCATGCTGGAAGACGCCTGTGCCGCCGGTCAGCGTAATGGTGGGCAAAAACTCCTGTAGCGCCTCGTTCTTTTGCCCTTGAATCGACTTTTCGCCGTTCTCGGCTTCCTTGAGCCCAAGGTTGGTCTCCAGGCCCCGTCGCACGGCATCGTCCAGCGACAGTTTCAGCGCCTCGTCCGTTACCGGATGCGCCGTCACGCTGCCGAAAAAGGGGTTGCTGGCGGAGGTCGGATTCGCCATCTGGGCGGAAACCGCCGCGCCCGCCCCGGCCAGGGCCAGAATCGCAAAAAACACCGGCCTCTTCACCCGCCGGAAGACAAAATGTCCCTCTCGTTTCACTACCATCATTCTCTCAGATGAACAAAGCGCTCCAAGGATTCCGCCAGCAAGCCAGATTTCAATACCAGAAATCGCGCGAATCGGCCGTTTCAACCTTCCCCGGTTCCGCACGCATTGACACCATTTCCCATATTCAGCGCCTCACCGCCATCCCGCTTCGAGATCGCAATGGGATCGTCATTTTGGCCTCGTGGCGTTCTTCATCGGCAAGCCAGTCACATAGTCCAGCTCCCGTGGCAGGTATCCATCGCTCTCCCGCTGCCGTGTCATTCCCGAGTTTTCCCATGCCTCAGGAAACGATGGACGCCACTCCCGCCTACCCCAGTAGTATCCGCGGAACGGGTCGCGCGTCACATTCATCCAGTTCAAAAGCCTGTCGTGCAGGTCATTCCGCAGCGTTGCATGCGCTTGAGAATCGATCAGGTTGTTCAACTCACCCGGATCCGATTCGAGATCGTAAAGTTCGTCCGTGGTCAGAAGGTGAATAGCCAGCTTATAACGACCGTCAAAGACGCAGCGGATTGGCTGGAAAGCCCCGAATCCATCGTGATCTACCTCATATCGTCCCCACTCGATAAACACCTCCGTATGCGGCGCAACCTGCGGGTCTCTGAACGTCGCCAGCATGGTGGTCCCTTCCATCGTCCTGGGCACCTCCAAACCGAAATAATCCATGACGGTGCCGCTCACATCAATATGGGATACCGGATGAGAACAAACGGAGTGCGTGGGTGCGACTCCAGGCCACTTGACAATAAACGGAATCCTCGCGATTTCGTCATACACGGCCGGGCCTTTGTCCGTAAGGCGGTGAGATTCGAGGAAAACTCCGTGATCGGCCGTGTAGATAACGAGCGCATCCGGAGCGGTTCGTTCAATTTCATCCAGAACCCGCCCAATCTCGTGATCGACAAACGTATGCGAACCGAAAAACTGGTGGGCCTCAATCGGCGGCTGTTTCCGATGCAACCTGCCGTCAGCCCAGATGCGCTGCTCTGCAGGCTTGTTGTTCAGCGGGTCATCAACATTGGGGCTGCTCGGGAACGTGAACCCCTTGTAGCTGTCGGAATACTCCTTCGGGCAGAGAGAAGGGCCGTGCGGCTCATCATAGGCGATGACAAACAGATAGTCCTCTCCCTTGTTCTTTGAGATAAACTCGATCGCTCGATTCGTACAACGATGGGCATAACAGTCATCGGCGGTCCATGTTGCATCCTCACCCGTAGAGGTTTTTCTGGACCGCACTCGCTCTTCCGGCGTAAGTTCCATCAAATAGTCCCGCATGTCATACCAATACTCGGGATCCCAACCCCGAGCAGGACGCCCGGTTCCGAAGTAGTCGACGCCGTCGAGGTGCCACTTTCCAACAAAGGCGCAATGAACACCGCGATCGTGGAGATATTGGCCAACGGTGTGAACCGTATCGCCTAACGGCATGCTGTTGGCCCACACATCATTGCTATGTGGAAAGAGTCCGGTCCAGAGAGCCGACCTCGCCGGCGCACAGACAGGCTGGCAGTTGTAAGCCTTGTCAAACCGGATGCCCTGCGATGCAAGGCGGTCGAGATTGGGCGTTCTCAGCCCGGTTTTCCGGTAGCAGTTCAACATGTCCGCCCGCGTTGACTCACCCAGCATGATCACAACCTGCTTCGGTTGTTTCCCTTTAGGCAACGAATTCGCATTGGTAAGACACGTGGCGCCAAGAACGCCTGTTGTTCCCAAAAACTCCCTACGGTTCATACCACGGTCCTCTCCGAACCAGCCTCCATGCATGGATCTGCCGCAGAGGCCCTCGCTTCACTCCAACCCGCGAAGCAGTTCACGCCGGTTGGCCCACTCTTCGCAACCTGAGCAGGTAAGGGTGGAAGAGCACAAACCCCACCCAACCCTCAATGATCCAAGCAGTTCGCCCTGCAGAAAATTGCCAGACTTGCATACACAATGAGAGTAGCAAGCCTCACTTGCGTGCGCTCGACGCCGGGCAGGTGCCCCTGGGACACCATCGTCTTTTCTTCGCCGTTTCAATGCCGGCGTAAGTGCGTGAAGAGCAATGTTCTTATGACCGGGAAAATGACCTGTCACTGGATCTTCCGTTCTTCCGCAGCTTCATCGCTCAACGGCGAGGCTAATGACGCGCCCGGACCAGTTATTCTTTCCGCCGATTTTCGCATCGTATTGTCTTAAATCCGGTCCATAATATGCCAGATGACCGGGCAAAGGAGATGAGCTATGGCGAGCGCCAAGAAATGTGCCAATGCGGCCTGTACCTGTGTTCCTCCCAACAACGCGAAGTATTGCAGCGACCACTGCGCCGGAATCGGAAACAAAATGGAGATCATGTGCTTGTGCGGCCACCCCGATTGTGGCGGCAACGTCAAGGAGGCGAAGTAAGTCCTGGCCTCGGCCCGGATGCGAACGACAGCCAATGATCGCAGCGAGAGTGGGGAAAAACCCCAGAGACGGAAGTAGCTTGCGCCTTCAACCACCCCTGAGCAGCAGAACATCTGCAGGGGTTTCACTTTTTTGAAATCTGGACCATCACCAGCCATGCTGAGCGCCAGAAATTCTATGCGTAGTAGTCAATCGGCGTGATGGTCGCCTCCGGCTCGCCCGCCGCGATAATCTGCTTCTCCAGTTCTGCGCGAAGTGCGGCGGCAACCTCCTTGTATTCCGGGCGCCCAATTAGGTTCAGAGTCTGCGCCGGATCGCCGGCAATCGAGTAAAGCGCAAAGTCCTGATAGTGCGTACTGTGCTCTGCTTCACCGTTCCGCACGGTCGGGTCAAAGGCACAGTAGCACCAGTCGCGGGTGCGAATCCCCCGGCCGCAGATCGATTGGCTGATCTGGAAATACGACGTCGAGTCCCACTCCTTGCGAGCCTTCGGGTCCTGCACCAGCGCCTTTAGCGGCTTGCCGCGCATGCCTGCCGCTTGCTCAATTCCGGCTCCATCCAGCAGCGTAGGCGCCAGATCCACAAGCGACACAACCTCCTCGATCGTCGACGACGAGTCAAAGCCCGGACCCGCGATGATGAACGGGACATGAAGCGAAGCATCATGCGGCGAGCGCTTGTATTCACCCATGCGCGTGCGGAATGTGCAGCCGTGGTCTGAGAAAAACAGAATGATCGTGTTATCAAGCTGCCCCGTCCTCTCCAGCGCTGCAACCAGCGTGCCCACACAGTCGTCGATGGCCTGCACGCAGCCGTAGTAGCCTGGAATCCGCGAGCGCCAATTCCCCGGCAGATTGCGCAAATCCGCGGGTATGTAGGGGTCGGCGTACTTGCCCTCGTACCGCTTTGGCGGAACGAACTCATCCACGTCGTTCTGATGGTGCGGCTCCAGTTGCGAAAGGAACAGAAACCAGGGCCTGTCGTGCTTCTGCTCGATCAGCTTCACGCCCCGATTCGTGATGAAGTCCACGCGGTACTCATCCTTGAAGCCGATATTCTTCCCATCGTTGTCCCAGTAGTTTCCATGATTCGGGTGCGAAACCAGTTCGAGTACATTCGCGCCCTCCCACAAATCGTCGAATCCACCGCGTGACGGGCCCGGCGCAATCCATCCCAGCTGCTTCTCGCCGCTCTTCAGGTCGGTTTGCGATACGTGCCACTTGCCGATGAAGTTTGCCGTGTAGCCGTTCCTGCGAAACTCCGTCGCAAGGGTTGGCAACGTGTGATCGAGTTCGATCCCGAGTTTCCAAACAGCGGTCTCCGTCGCGTACCTACCTGTCAGGAACGAAGCGCGCGAAGGCGAGCAGAGTGGCTGATTCGACATGCACTGCCTGAAGTTCGCACCGCGCTCCGCCAAAGCATCAATGTGCGGCGTTTTGACTGAAGGGTTCTTGTGGTTTGCGCCAACAAAGTCTGCGCGAAACTGGTCCGCGCAAATCATCAGAACATTGGGAGGCCGGGAAGAACCGGGAGCGCCATTTTGCGCATCGGCCGCAACCGACGCCGATGCGTTCACGGCAACGGCCGCCGCCGCGCCTGACGCCAAGGCAGCGTTCCGAAGGAAATCCCGGCGCGTGCGCAACCCGCCCGGCATCGCATTGTCACTCATCGGCCTATCCCCTGATCCCATCGCAGTCCCTGTCGAAAGAGCATAGCCGGGTGCCCCCAGGCCGTGCTTTCGAGACCCGGGGGCACGCATGTTCGGTGGGTGAGCCTACTCTTCCTCTTCCTCCACCGGCCGCTTGGCGTTGGCCAGGATTTTCTCTGCCACCAGTTGCGGGACGATGTCGTAGTGGTTCATCTCCATCCGGTAGCTGCCCTTGCCCTGGGTCATGGAGGTGAGCAGCGTGCCGTAGGTGAGCATCTCAGCCATAGGGACTTCGGCGTTAATCACCGTCGTGCGCCCCTTGGATTCCATGCCCTGCACGCGCCCCCGGCGGCTGTTCAGGTCGCCCATCAGGGTTCCGGCAAACTCATCCGGAGCCTCGATCTCGACCTTCATGATGGGCTCGAGCAAACAGGGTTTGCACGCTTCCATGCACTTGCGGAAGGCCAGCCGCCCGGCCATCTTGAACGACATTTCGTTCGAGTCCACGTCGTGGTAACTGCCGTCGTAGATTGTGGCTTTGAAGTCCACCACCGGGAACCCGGCCAGGTAGCCGCGTGCCGCCGACTCCACGATCCCTTTCTCGACTGCCGGGATGAACTGGCGGGGGACGGAACCGCCGAAAACCTCAACGCCGAACTCAAAGCCGCCGCCGCGCGGCAAGGGCTCCATGCGGATCTTGCAGTCGCCGAACTGGCCGTGGCCGCCGGTCTGCTTCTTGTGGCGACCCTGGGCCTCGGCCCGGCCGCGAATGGTCTCGCGGTAAGGCACCTTGGGAGCCTTCAGCGTGACCTCGGCGTGATACCGCTTCTTGAGGCGGCTGACGATGGCTTCAATGTGCGGCTGCCCGGCCCCGGCAATAAGAAACTCATTGGTTTGCGGGTCGCGGAAGAAGCGGATCAACAGGTCCTCTTCCATCAGCTTGTGGATCGCGGGCGCCAGCTTGTCTTCGTCGGCGCGGCTCTTGGGTTCAATGGCGTAGGTCATGGCCGGTTCAGGCAGCGCGGCCAGTTCCACCTGGATGTCCGCGCCCTTCTGGCCCAGCGTGTCGCCGGTGAGCGTTTCACGCAGCTTGGCCACCGCGCCAAGGTCGCCGGCGTGCAGTTCCAGCACCTCCACGGCCTTGCGGCCCTGCATCACGCTCAGGTGGCTCAGCCGCTCCTGGCCGCGACGGGTGTAGTTCTCCAGCGTGACGTCGTTCTTGATGACGCCGCTGATCACCTTGAAGAAGGTGATACGCCCTGAGAAGGGGTCGGTCATGGTCTTGAAGACCACCAGCGCTGCCGGCTCTCCGTCGTCCACCTTGCGAAACGAAATGCCTGCCCCAGTTGCCACGGCGGCATCCCCATTGGTCGCCACGGTCTCCAGCGCGGGCGCCTTTACAGCAATCGGCGCGCGTTCAATGGGCGCGGGGGCATACACCTTGATGAAGTCCAATAGATGATCGGTGGCCATGTTGGCCAGGCCGCTCGCAAACAGCACCGGGAAGATACGGTCCTCGCGGATCGCTTCGTGGAGCGCGGTGATCAGATGCTGCTCGGGGATGGTTCCTTTTTCGAAGTACTCCTCCATCAGTTCGTCTTTGCCTTCAGCTACCAACTCCACCAACGCTTCATGCGCGGCCTTGGCCTGGGCAGCCAGGCTGGACGGCATCTCGCCAATCTTGCCGCGGCCGTCGCCGCCGGCCTCGTAATAGAAGGCCTCCATCGTTACCAGGTCCACCACGCCATGAAAACCATCTGCGCCGGAGATGGGCAATTGCACAGGCACGCAGTTGCGGCCCCAGCGGTCGACCAGATCTTCGACCAGCGCACTCAGCCCGCCGCCACCGCCGGCCTTGGGGTGGTCCATCTGGTTCACGACCACGATGCGGGGAACATTGGCCTCTTCGGCAAATTTCCACACCCGCTCGGTCACTGCCTCCACGCCATTCTGGGCGTTCACCAGCACGACGGCTGCCTCTACGGGCACCAGAGCTGCGCGGGCTTCGTGCGAAAACATGTGGAATCCCGGCGTGTCCACAAAATTGATCTTGACGCCCTGCCACTCGGCAAAGGCGACGGCGTTCTGCATCGTAACGCCGCGGGCTACCTCTTCTTCGTCATAGGCGGTTACAGCCGAGCCATCTCCCACGCGGCCCTGGGTCGGGGTCATCTTTGCGGCATGCAGCAGAGCGGCGATCAAGGTGGTTTTGCCGCTGTGCGCATGCCCCACTACAGCTACGTTGCGGATCTCACTTCCCTGGTACGTTTTCATTGGGTTTCTCCTCGATGGTGCAGACTTGTGCGGGGACGGTTCCACACGCGCCCCGCGCCCCATGCTTGCCGCGTCTTTTGGCCGCAAGCGCGGGGGAACACGAACTGGCTCCGGCGCAATGCCCGGATGCGCAAACGGGATTTGAGGGGGTAACTGCGGCACAGGGACACCGTAGAGGCGTCCGCGAGGACGTCAGCGGGTCCGGATTGCCGGGCTCCAGGGCCCGGTCTGCCGTCTTCCTCATCCATGCAGAGGGTCTCCGGCAGGCGCCCCGCGGAGAAAAAGAACGTGAATCCGCCGGGCGTCCGTGGCTAAGAAGCGGATGCTATCACATGCCGAGTGTGAACGTCCTGTGACTTGACGCACATCCTCGAAGCGGATGCCGCACGTTCAGAAATGCGCGACACTACCAGCGCTCGAAGATGCCCGCAGCGCCCATGCCGCCCCCGACGCACATGGTCACCATGCCGTAGCGAACCTGGCGGCGGCACATCTCGCCGAGCAGCGTAGCGGTGAGCTTGGCGCCGGTGCAGCCCAGCGGATGGCCCAGGGCGATTGCGCCGCCATTTACGTTCACACGCTCCGGATCGAGCCCCAGTTCACGCATTACCGCAAGAGCCTGCGCGGCAAACGCTTCGTTGAGCTCGATAAGCCCAATGTCGTCGAGGGTGAGCCCGGCCCGCTTGAGCGCCTTGGGGATGGCGGTGATGGGTCCGAGGCCCATCTCTTCCGGAAGGCAGCCCGTCGCGGCATAGGCCACCAACCGTGCGAGCGGGTGAATCCCCAATTCTCGCGCCCGGCCGATATCCATAAGAACCGCAGCAGCCGCGCCGTCGGAGGTCTGCGAGGAGTTGCCGGCGGTCACCGTTCCCTGCGCGTGGAAGACGGGCTTGAGCGCGGCCAGTGCCTGGGCCGAGGTGTCTGCGCGCGGCCCCTCATCGGCAGCAAACATCGTTTCCACAATGGTCGGTTTGCCCGCCTTTGTGCTCGCAGTTGCCGTGGTGACCTTCACGGGAATCAGCTCATCGCTGAAACGTCCCGCAGCCTGCGCAGCCAGGGCTTTTTGATGACTGGCCAGCGCAAAGGCATCCTGATCTTCGCGCGAGATGCCGTAGCGCCGGGCCACACGTTCAGCGGTCAGGCCCATGGTCAACAACGATGCCGGATAGTGCTCCGCCAGCCATGGGTTAGGGCTGGGCTTGAGGCCGCCCATGGGGATCAGGCTCATCGATTCCGCGCCGCCCGCCAACACCACGCGGTTGCCGCCCGCGCGGATGCGCAGATCGGCCTGCACGATGGCCTCCAGCCCCGAAGCACACAGCCGGTTCACAGTGACGCCGGGAACCTCGACCGGCAGTTGGGCGCGCAATGCCGCATAACGAGCAATGTTCCAGCCCTGCTCGCCCTCCGGCTGAGCGCACCCCAGAATCACATCGTCGATTTCGGCCCTGTTTAAGGCAGGTAGCCGGTCCAAAGCTGCGTTCAACGCAGTTGCGGCAAGGTCGTCGGGGCGGGTGGTGGAAAGAGCGCCTTTGGGTGCGCGTCCCACCGGGGTGCGCACGGCGATTACGAGAACGGCTTCCGGCATGGCGGCTCCTCCTTCAGAGAATGTGAACCCGGCAAAGCAATTCATAGCCGTCACCGCCCCCGACGGTCAACATTGCCCGGCTGCGACGGAGGGACCCGCGGTCTATTCCGGCATGTCCAGCAGCGTCCAGACGCCTTTTGAGCAGAAATGGTAGACGGTCCGGCGATCCACAACTGAGTCAGCCAGGGCGTCGTGGTCCAACAGAGGCGGGCGGTGTTCCATGCCGGACTGGGCATCGTGTACCTGCTCCGGCGATGCCGGATCGATGCCCCAGTTGAAGCCGAGAACGCCCGTCGGGTCGTGGGCTTGCAGGCGCTCAGTCTCTGGCGCGGAGGCCAGCAGAACAGGCACGGCAGGAGCGCTGCCCAAAAAGGCCAGCAGCGAGACCGTTCCCTGCGACGAACACAAGACGGCCCAATCGGACGAGCCCGCGTGCTCCAGGCTGGCATGGATTACGTTCTCGGGCCGGTGCGCCTGGTAGGTCTGCGGAATCATGCAGCCGCGCTGGTTCAGAAGGCTGGCGACCTCGGCAGGCAGTTGAGGGAACGAGCTGACCGGCAGGCGGCGGATGAGAAAGGGAACTGTCTGGGCAGCGACGGCTATATGGCCGGACTCGGTAAGCTGCTCCGCTTGCGGCTCATCCGGCAGCAGAGCGCGCTGTCCCCATGCCGGCGTCATCCCCAACGCCAGCAGCGCTGCCGTAAGCGGGATGAGGGTTGCTCGCTTCATCGCGACATTAGTTTCTTAGCGGCTTGCCGGTCTTCAGTGTAAACGCAATACGCTCCTGCGTCTTGCGCTCAGCGCACAATGACAAAAACGCCTCCCGCTCCAGGTCCAGTAGATACTGTTCGCTCACCGGCGTTCCGGCTGTTACGCGGCCACCGCACAGAATATACGCCGCCCAGCGGGCGACCTTCTGGTCGTGTTCCGATGCGTAGCCCGCCTCGCCCATGAGGTAGATGCCTGTCTCCAGTGTGGCCAGAGCCGCCGTGCCCGGTGCGGGAATGCGCGTGCGCGGCAGCGGAGCCGTATGACCTGCCCCGGCCAGTGCTGCCGCCTGCGTCTTGGCGTCCAGCAGCAGGCGCTCACGGTTCATGGTGATGCGGTCAGCGGACGCGAGCAGGCCCAGCGAACGACCCTCTGCGGCCGACGTGGAAACCTTGGCCATCGCAATGGTTTCGAGCGACCTCTTGAGCGAGGTGGCCATCTCCGCCGACTGCGCAAAGCGCGAAGGCGGATCGCGCGGATCGGGGGGCGCCAGGGCAACCGCCGCATCCACGGCCCGCAACAGCATTTCCTTCGTTCCCCCTCCGCCGGGAATCAGCCCCACCCCGGCCTCGACCAGTCCGATATAGGTTTCGGCGTGTGGCTGGCGGCGGGCAGCGTGCAGGCAAATCTCCGTGCCGCCGCCCAGCGTGAGGCCAAAGGGCGCGGCCACCACCGGGCGCGGGCAGAACTTGATGGCCGCAGTCATCTGCTGGAAACCGCGGATGGCCGCGTCCAGTTCCTCCCACTCGCCCTCCTGCGCGGTCAGCAGCAGTTGCAGCAGGTTGGCGCCCACGCTGAAGTTGTCGCGGTCGCCGGTGATGACGAAACCCGCAAAGTCGCGCACCGCTTGGGACGAGGGACTCAGCACCGAGGAAACCAGCGCCACCACGTCGCCGCCAATAGCGTTCTTGAGCGAGTGCAGCTCGATGCAGCCGATGCCGTCGCCCAGGTCCACCAGCGAGGCGCCTGAGTTACTCCGCACCACTCCGTGCGAGCGCCGGAAGTGCGCGACCCGAGCCTGACCGGGCACCGCAGGAACCGGCTCCAGCTTGCCCGTCTCCGGCTGGAAGCACTCGCGGCCGTCGTTTGTGTACCAGGCAGGTTGACCGGCGGCCAGTAGCGCCGCAGCGCGTGGGCTGGGCGCGAGCCCCAGCGCCTTCATGCGCGTGGCGGTGGCTGCAACGCCGGCCGTGTCCCACATCTCAAACGGGCCGAGTTCCCAGTTGAAGCCCGCGCGCATGGCGCGGTCGATGGAGGCTGCATCGTGAGCAACCTCGCCGATGCGGTCCGCGGCAAAGTTCCACAGCGATGCCAGAAAAGGCCACAGAAACGCCGCGGCCTTGTCCTTGGCCGGGTCGTTCGCGAGCAGCAGCCGTAACCGCTCCTGAACCGTTGCGGCGTTCTTGGCCATTTCAAAAGCAGGCAGAGCCGGTTTGGCTGTGGGCCGGTACTCGAAGGTGGCCAGATCCAGCACCAGCCTCTCCTCTTTTCCATCGGTGCCGCGGTGTTTCTTGTAGAAGCCCTGCCCGGCCTTGTCGCCCAGCCAGCCGCGTTTCACCATCTCTTCCAAAACGCGGGAAAAGCCGCCTTGCGTCACACCCTGCGGAAAATTGGCGGCCACATGAGCCAGAATGTCGATGCCCACCAGATCCGCCAGCCGGAAGGTGCCGGTGCGCGGCCAACCGATGGCGGGGCCGGTCAGCGCGTCAACCTGCTCGATGGTCAGCCCTTGCTCCATCATCAGCGTGGCCGCAGTAAACATGACGGCGATACCGATGCGATTGGCGATGAAGTTTGGCGTGTCATTGGCAAACACCACTTCCTTGCCCAGCGCGCGGTCAGCAAAGGCGGCAAAGGCAGCCACCACACCGGGGTCGCTTTCCGCGGTGGGAATCATCTCCAGGAGCCGCATGTAGCGCGGAGGATTGAAGAAGTGGGTCCCGAAGAATCGCCTGCGAACTTCGCCAGAACTCTGCGCAAGACCGTCAGCAATCTTCCTCACCGGCAGTCCGGAGGTGTTTGTGGTGAGCACAGCATGAGGAGCCAGGTGGGGCGCGACGCGGTTGAGCAGCGCCGTCTTGATCTCCAGATTTTCGGCGACGGCCTCGATCACCCAGTCGCACTGCGCCAGTTTAGGCAGGTCGTCTTCAAAGTTTCCGGGGGTGATGAGCGCGGCCAGCGCGGGCTCAAAAAAGGCCGCAGGCTTGGCCTTGCCCAGTGCTTCCATCGCCGCAAGAGCCAGGCGGTTGCGCGCACCCTCGCCCGCCGGAATCATATCCAGCAGCAAAACGGGAATGCCTGCATTCGCGAGATGCGCAGCAATGCGTGAGCCCATGGTTCCGGCGCCTAAAACAGCGGCGCGGCGAACCAGAAGCGGCTGGGCAGCAAAGCCCGTAGTGGGATTTGTAGAGGGAGTTGCGGCCGCGGCAGTTGTGCTCATGCAAGCCCTCCCTGCGCGGATTCAAACTGGAAACGACGCCCCGCGCGCAGACGCTCCCGAGCATACGGAAGCACGGCCCGAAGGGTCAAGCGGGAGGCTGCCGGCACGGCGTTGCGCTCGGCGTTCACCCCCGCCGCCGTTTGTATAGATCTCCGGTCCGGTCTACAATCTGTTGTTCCGGGCGTTCGGGGGCAGGAGGATCTTTCAAGATGGCCCGTATTTTGGCCGCGCTTCATCCACCGGCATCCGATTCGTCCATTGGCCCCCTGACCCAGGCAGCTCTTCACGGCATCACCCGCGCCCTGGCTTCGGTGGGCCGGGCGTTCGTTTGCCTCGACCCCTCGTTTCGCATCGTGCATGTTTCCTATCTCATTGACCAGCTCCTTGGCGTCGGCACTGCGGCCCAGTTGCGCGGCCGCCGCGTGGATGAGCTGCTGGGCACGGAACTGTTCGGCCCGCGCGGACCGTTGCGCCAGGCATTGCTCGACGGGCAGATGCGCGAGGGCTGGCGCGCTACGCTCCGGTTTGCCGGCGGGCCTCCGCGGCTGGTTTCAATCACCGTCGCGCCCATGCTCCAGGAGCGGTCCGACATCTGCGATCCCCGCGTGATGTACCTCGTTCTGCTTCGTCCAGCCGAGGAAGAAGCGGTCTGCCCCGAAGCACCGGTTTTTTATTCCGGAGTGGTTGCCTGTTCGCCGGCCATGCAGCGCATCTTTCGCTTGGTTGAGACGTTGCAGCACAGCGAGGCCACGGCCATGATCACCGGCGAAAGCGGCACAGGCAAAGAAGTGGTTGCCCGCGCCATCCATGAGCGCTCGGCACGCGCGGGTGGCCCGTTTATCGCCGTCAACTGCGGCGCGTTGCCACCGGACCTTCTGGAGTCGGAACTGTTCGGGCACGTCCGCGGCGCTTTCACGGGCGCGGTCCGCGACCGCATCGGACGGTTCGAGCTCGCCTCCCACGGCACGCTCTTTCTGGACGAAATCGGCGATCTTCCGCCTCTGCTGCAGGTCAAATTGCTGCGCGTTCTGCAGGAGCGGCAATACGAGCGCGTGGGCGAAAGCACGGCGCGCACCACCAACGCGCGCATCATCGCGGCCACCAACATCGACCTGCGCGTGGCGCTCCGCGAAGGTCGGCTGCGCGAGGATCTGTACTACCGGCTGTGCGTGGTGCCTATCGAGGTGCCTCCCCTGCGCGAGCGCCGCGAGGATATTCCGCCGCTGGCGATGAGCCTGCTCAACCGCATCACTGCCCAGCATGGGCTCATGCGCAGAATTTCGCCGCAGGCCATGCGCGCGCTGCTCGACTACTCCTGGCCGGGAAACGTTCGCGAGCTGGCCAACGTGATGGAATATGCCGTGGCCGTGGCCAAGATGGAAACCATCCTGCCGGAGGATCTGCCCGAGGAGATTCGGCAAGCATCCCACGGAACATTTCCGCCGCCGGTCGCCGCCACATGCCTTCCCCCTTCGCTGGCCCAGGACACATTTCTTCCGACGGATGCCGAAGCGGAACTGCTGCTTGCCACCCTCGAGGCCAATCGCTGGCGGAGGGCCGAGACGGCCAAGGCCCTGGGCCTGAGCCGTTCAACGCTGTGGCGCCGGATGCGCGAATTGCACTTGGAGTAGCCGCCTTGCGCGACGTGATGTCGCAGCGCGAAACATATTGTAGCAACGATACGTTTCAACTGTACGCCTGTTCTTGTCTAACTTATTCATTCAAAAACGAAAACCCTTTGGCATGAAACGTGCCAAGGTACTCTGTCGAGATTCCGTTCGGCCGTAGAGCAATCAAGCGGTACTCCAAAAACGGTCTCGCAGGGACGTCTTAAGAATGAGAACGAACAATCGCTGGAAGACTTCTGTTTCAAACCTTTTACTGGCGGTCCTTGTGCCGCTGCTTTGCCCGATCGGCCTTTTTGCCACCGATGGACATTTTCTCCATGGTGCGGGCCCCGTGAATGAAGCTATGGGCGGCGCCGATACCGGCATCTGCCTTGACGCTACCGGCTCCATCGCCTGGAACCCGGCGTGTACGGACCAGTTCAAGGGACACCGCATCGAGTTTCATGGAACGCTTTTCGTTCCGTGGCGCTCGCTGTCCAGCACCGTCGATGCCAACGCCTTTGGTGAGGGCATGCCGGGGGCGACGCTGAGCGGAACCACCGTCAGCCATCGCGACATGTCGTTCATGCCCGGACTGGCTTTCATCTACCATCCCGAGGGCAGCCGCAACGCCTACCACGGCGCCATCCTGGCGGTGAGCGGCTTTGGCGTGGACTACGACGAGAGCACCAACTTCTCCAATCCCATTCTCACGCCGCAGGCACCCAACGGTTTCGGCTTTGGCAAACTGCAGTCCAACTATGCCTTGCTCACGATGCCCCTCGGCATGTCGCGGCAAGTCACCAGCCATCTCTCCGCCGGCATTTCGGTTGTACCGGCGTTCTCCATGCTCAAGGTGATTCCCGCGCCATTTGCAACCCCGGTTACCGCGGGCAGCACCATGGCCTATTACCTTTCAGCCTCAAAGAGTGCGTGGACGTTTGGTGTGGGCGCGCAGGCCGGCCTTCAGTACAAATTCAACAACGTCTTCAGCGCGGGCGTCTCCTACCACACGCCCATCTGGTTCCGTTACTTCAAATGGCAAGCTGCCGACCTTACCGGAGCGAAGCACCCGGTGGAGTTCGAGATGGATCTGCCGCAGCTTGTCTCCATGGGCGTCGGCATATCGCCAACGTCGCGTACCCACATCGGCGTTGATGCGCGCTGGTTTGACTACGCCGACACCACCGGCTTTGACAAGTCCGGATACAACAACAATGGGGCCGTTGTCGGCTTCGGTTGGAACAGCATCTGGGCCGCGGGTGGCGGCGTGGAGCAGCAGATTTCCTCCTCCACCAAACTCATCGCCGGTTACAACTACTCGCAAAATCCCGTGCCTGCCAAGTATTCCTTCTTCAACACGCCCGCACCGGCCATCGTGCAGCATCACGTCTCTGGCGGCATTGTCCAGAAAGTCGGCAGTTGGGACGTCAACGTCACTTACTACCACGCGTTCCGAAACTCGCTTACCGGTCCCTGGATTTCGGGACAAGGCCCCATTCCCGGTACTTCGGTCACCAGCAAAATGTCAGAAAACTCGCTGACCATCGGACTGGGAAAGAGCTTTTAGAACGGGTTGATCTAAAACTGCAAGGCTGTTCCGCAGGCTGAAAGGCTTGCGGAGCAGCCATTTTTCTTTCTGAGGCATACTCGGTGCGCACAGGTAATTTCTGATGCGCCCCGCGCAATACGGTTTGACGCCTCCGGCCGGGCGCAATAGCTTTGAGAGAGCGCGGGGCAGAGAGTTCACGCCCTGCAACAAGGAGCACGAATGCAAAGCAGAATGCTTGCCCGGGTGGGGAGTGCGCTGGGACGAGGCGCGCTTGGGCTGGTCATGGCAACGTTTGCATGGCACAGCGCGCTGGCCCAGGACGTGAAGAGCTTTGAGCAGAAGATCACCACCAAGGTACTTCCGAACGGGCTCACGCTGATCATCTGCAACCGGCCGGAAGCGCCGGTCTTCAGCTACTCCACGTTCATTGATGCCGGTGACGTGAACGATCCTTCCGGTGAAAGCGGTCTGGCGCACATGTTCGAGCACCTCGCCTTCAAGGGAACCAGCCAGATTGGCACCACCGACTACCCCGATGAAAAGGTAGCTCTGGCCAAGGTGGAGGCCGCCAACAACGCCTACGAGGCCGAGTATCTGAAGGAAGTGGGGCGTGATCCCCAAAAGCTGGCCGAACTGAAGAAAACCTTTGTTGAAGCCCAGGCCGCGGCACACAAGTATGTGATCCCCAACCAGTTCACCGACGTGGCCGAACGCAACGGCGCTACCGGCCTGAACGCCTCAACCGGGCTGGACGAAACGATGTACTTCTGGTCGATGCCTGAGAATCGTTTGGAACTGTGGGCGTGGCTGGAAAGCGGCCGCTTGTCTGACGTGGTGCCGCGCGAATTCTACAAGGAGCGCGACGTGGTGCTGGAAGAGCGGCGGATGCGCTCCGACTCAAACCCCATCGGCCGGCTGATCGAGCAGTTCCTGGCCACGGCGTATGTGGCGCATAACTACGGCCGCAGCGGCATCGGCTGGCCCAGCGAGGTGAGCCAGATCTCTGCCACCGAGGCTATGGACTTCCACAAGAAGTACTATGTGGGATCGAACGTCGTGGTGGCGGTGGTGGGAGACGTCAAGGCGTCTGAGGCAATGCCCACGCTGGAAAAATACTTCAGCAAAGTTCCCGGCGGGCCCAAGCCGGAAGATATGACCACGGTTGAGCCCAAGCAGTTTGCTGAGAAGACGGTGGTGATCCGTGAGCAGACGCAGCCGTTTTACATTGAGGGCTACCACCGGCCGAACTATCGCGACCCAGACAACGCGGTGTACGACGCCATCAGCGACATCATGTCGAACGGGCGCGTCTCGCGGCTCTATCGCAGCCTGGTGCGCGACCAGCAGATTGCCGCCGAAGCGCAGGGCTTCAGTCCCTTCCCGGGCGACAAGTATCCGGGACTGTTCGCCTTCTATGCTGTTCCCCTGCCGGGGCACACGCCGGCAGAGATGCGCACGGCGATCCACAAGGAAATCGACAAGCTGAAGACCACGGACGTGAGCGACGAAGAACTGGCCATGTACAAGACCCGCGCTCGCGCCGACCTGTTGCGCGGCCTGGCCGACAACCAGGGCCTGGCCAATGCGCTGGCGGAGTACCAGACCCGCTACGGCGACTGGCGTCAACTGTTCCTCCAACTGGACCGCGTGGACAAGGTAACCAAGGCCGATATACGGCGCGTGGCCAACCAGGTGTTTGTGGCTTCGAACCGCACCAGCGCCGAGATTGATTTCGCGGCTCCCGCAGCAACTGCAAAGAAAGATGGAGGCGCGCAATGAAGAGCCTGTCGCTGCAATACATTTCTAAGTTTCTGCTGCCCGTCGCTGCTTTTGCAGCCTTGCTGCTTCCGGCCAGCCTGCCGGCCCAGCAAAGCAAGCCTTGGGAACAGATTCCCATTCCCAAGCTGCATGAATTCAAGCCGCAGCAACCCAAGCGCATCGAGCTGAAGAACGGCATCGTTCTGTTCCTGCAAGAGGACCACGAACTCCCGTTCATATCCGGATCGGTCTTGATTCCGGGCGGCTCCCGCGACGAAGACCCGGCCAGGGCGGGCCTGGTTGACCTTTACGGCCAGGCGTGGCGCACCAGCGGCACCGAGAAGATGAGCGGCGACGCCATGGACGACGTGCTGGAGGCCAAGGCCGCGCACATTGAAACAGGCGGAGACGTGGACTCCACGGCACTGTCGTGGGACTCGCTCAAGGGCGATGCGGACCAGGTTCTCGCGCTGGCCATGGACTTGCTTTTCCATCCCAAATTCAACCCCGAAAAGCTGCAGCTTGCACAGCAGCAGGAGGCCACGGGCATCGTCCGGCGCAACGACGAGGAGTCGCAGATTGCCAGCCGCGAGGCGGCCAAGCTGATCTACGGCGCCAACAGTCCCTACACCCGCCAGCCGGAGTTGGCCACCATCGGCACGGTTACCGTGGATGACCTGAAGGCCTGGCACGACCGCACCCTCGGCGGCAAGCTGATCGTGAGCGTCAGCGGCGACTTTGAACCTGTAGCCATGGAGGCCAAGCTGCGCGCGGCGTTTGAAGGCCTGCCGCCGGTAAAACCCGCCCCCGTGCGCCACGACGTATTTCGCGATTCCAGCCCCGGCGTCTTCTTTGTCAATAAGGAAGACGTGAACCAGTCCAACATTCAGATTGTGGGTCTGGGTACAGATAGGCGCAATCCCGACGTTCCCACGCTGTCCGTGATGAACGACATCCTCGGCGGCGGGTTTGCCAGCCGCCTCTTCCAGAAGGTTCGCACTGAACTTGGGCTCGCCTACGCCGTAGGCGGCGGTTATGGATTCGCCTATGACCATCCGGGCACCTTCCGGGTGGTGGTGATGACCAAGAGCGCGTCCACCGTGGATGCCACCAAAGCCGCCCAGGCCGAAATTGCCGGGCTTACCACCAAACCCTTTACTGAAGCGGAGTTGAAGCGGGCTAAGGAAGACATCCTGAACTCGTTCCTTTTCCGCTACGACACCAAGGATAAGGTGCTGGCCGAGCGGGTGCGGCTGGAGTTCTACAGCTACCCGGCGGACTATCTTGAGACCTACAAGGCCGCCTTGGAAAAGGTGACCGTAGCCGACTTGAACGCAGCGGCGAAAAAGTACATCCATCCCGACAAGTTGGCCGTGCTGGTAGTCGGCAACGGACCGGAAATCAAGCCGGGGTTGGACGCACTGAATATGGGGCCGGTTCACCCTGTCGACATCACCATTCCGCAGCCGGGACAACAACCAGGCAAGACCGGCGCGGGGGAGAAACTACCGTGAACAAGGGGAAAGGCAGCACTGCGGGAAAAGATCTGAAGCTGGCGGTTGTGATTATGGCCGCCGGCAAAGGGACCCGGCTCAAATCACGCCGGCCCAAAGTGCTGCATGAGATTGGCGGCAAACCGCTGCTGGGCCACGTGATCGCCGCTGCCGGCAGGATCGTGGCTCCAGCCCACATCTATGTCGTCATCGGCCATCAGGCAGAGCGGGTGCGAGAGGCAGTCGCCGCCACCGGTATTCACTTCGTTGAACAAACAGAACAGCGCGGGACTGGCCATGCCATCCAGTGTGCGCGCGAGGCCATCGCAGGCTATGAAAACGTCCTCGTGCTCTCCGGCGACGTGCCGCTCATCCGGCCCGAGACGATTGAGCAGGTCTGGCGCTTCCACCAGTCCGAGCAGGCGGCCATGACCATCCTGACCGCGGCGCCGGAAAATCCCACCGGCTATGGACGTGTGCTGCGCAAGGCCCCGGATTCCGCGGAGGTCGAGGCTATTGTGGAGCAGAAAGCGCTCACGGCACAGCAGAAGTCCATTCGCGAGATCAATTCCGGCATTTACGCCTTCCAGACCGCGCCGCTGCTGGCACACCTTGACAAGCTCACCACCAACAACGCCCACGGCGAGCTGTACCTGACCGATTTGGCTGGCCTGCTGCGGGCCGCCGGCCAGCGCGTGGTGGCCGTGCAGGCAGCCGAGGCGGCTGAGGTGCTGGGCGCCAACACCATCGCCGAACTGGTAGCCCTTGACGCCACGTTGCGCGCCGCCACTGCCAGCCGCCTGATGGCCGCGGGCGTCACCATCTTCCGGCCGGACACGTGCATTATCGACGCCGATGTAGAGGTCGAGCCCGACACGGTCATCGAGCCTTTTGTGCAGTTGCTGGGCCACACCAGGATCGGCGGCGAATGCCACATCCGCTCCTATTCCGTGATCGAGAACTGTACGCTCGGCAACCACGTGCTGGTCCGCCAGAGCTGCATCCTGGCCGAAAGCACGGTGGCCGACAGCGCCAAGATTGGCCCCTTCGCACACCTGCGGCCAGGCAGCGAGATTGGAGAAGATGCCCACGTGGGCAACTTTGTCGAAACCAAGAAGGCTCGACTCGGCAAGGGCGCCAAGGCCAATCACCTCACATATTTGGGTGATGCCATCATCGGGGCCAAAACCAACATCGGCGCCGGAGTGATCACCTGCAACTACGATGGCGTTCATAAGCACACCACGCACATCGGCGAGGGAGTTTTTGTGGGCAGCGACTCCACGCTGGTGGCGCCGGTGACCGTGAAAGACGGTGCCTATATCGCCGCCGGCTCCTGCATCACCGATGACGTACCGGCGGGGGCGCTGGCGGGGGGCCGGGCCCGGCAGGTAACCAAGGAAGGCTGGGTCGCCGGACGACGCGCCCGGCAGAATACGGGGCAATAGTCTGCACGTTGCGGACGTGAAATCCGGCAGGTGCCTGTATGTTTTTTCGGTCCCGGATTTCACTTTGCAGCTTGCCGCATTTAGTACTTTGGTACTACCCTTAGAAACGCTTGCGCCGGAGTCCATGCGAGAGTAATTTCTTCATACGTTCTCCTCCAATTGTTCATAGGAACGGCAGGCGCGGCAGGATTCGGAATGACCCGCCACCTCCTCTTCAAGAATTCAGCGGCAAAATGCGGCTGATTTCGACTCGTTTTCTATGTCTGATGAGGCCTTTCGTAATCCAATAAAGGTAGTGCGTGGTTGAATAACCCGGAGGAACGGGCAATCATCGGATAGAGGAGGCGCCCCCGCGCAGTTGAAAATACAGGCTGGCGGGCGCTCGGAAGGATTGGGATTGGTGTTGAACCTGGCAGCGGGAGCCCATCACCCCGGGTCTAATACAGCCGCGGACGCAGACGCGCGCCTTGTAGCAAGACCGCAAAGGCGGGCGCGTATTCTGGTGGTGGATGACGAGGCGCATGTCCGTTCGATGATCGGCGCCACGCTCGAGCGCCTGGGATACGACGTGCAATTAGCGTCCAGCGGCCGCGAAGCGCAAGAGATACTGGCAGGCAACACGTTCGAGCTCGTGCTCACCGACATTGTGATGCACGAAGGCAACGGCTTGGTGCTGCTGGAGCGTATCCATTCACAACAGCCCCACCTTCCCGTCATCATGGTCACTGCGATTCACGACATCAGTGTGGCCATCGACTCCATGCGCCGCGGCGCGTATGACTATCTGCTAAAGCCATTCGAACGCGAACATCTGGTTGCCACGGTACAGCGCGCGCTCGATCATCACCAGGCTCTGCAGGACAGCCACACGTATCAGCAGAATCTCGAACAGGTCGTCCGCGCCAGGACGGAGATGCTGCGCCAGGCGATGGAAGACCTGGAGCAGTCCTACGACGTGACGCTAGAAGCGTTGGGCGACGCGCTCGATCTCAAAGACTCTGAAACAGAAGGCCACTCCAAGCGCGTGACCGCGTACACTATCGCGCTGGCCCGTGCCATGGGCATCTCGCCGGTTGAGGTCCGGATTATTGCGCGTGGCGCCTTTCTACACGACATCGGCAAGATGGCCATCCCCGACGAGATTCTGCGCAAGCCGGGTAAACTGACCGACGAAGAGCAGGAGATCATGCGGGACCACTGCACCCGCGGCTACCACATTCTGCGCAAGATTCCCTTTCTGAGCGAAGCGGCAGCGATTGTCCACACCCACCAGGAACACTTTGACGGCAGCGGCTATCCCAGCGGCCTGCGTGGAAGCGAGATTCCTATCGGCGCTCGCATCTTCGCCGTAGCCGATGCCCTCGACGCCATCACCAGCGATCGCCCTTACCGCCGGGCAGCCAGCTTCGACTATGCGCGCGATGAGATCGTTCGCTGTTCCGGTACGCAGTTCGATCCTGAGGTCGTGGACGCCTTTCTCAAGATTCCCAACGAGATGTGGCATGAGTTGCGCACGGAGATTACCGGCTCGTCCCGCCGGCTATCGTCTCTTGAGATTCAGCCGCCTTCTGTCCCGCCTGCATCCTAGTGTCCTGAGTCTGAAGTTCGCATCAGAATAAAGCTGCCATCCTGAGCGCAGTTTGGTGCGCATTTTGCGCCAAACTGGGCCGCAGGATCTGCGTTTCGGGACGTTAGCATAGGCATCGAACTTCAGACTCACCACGCTATATTATTTTCAAAGATTTGCGGGGAATAAATGCGTCGAGTCCCTTCTTAGGCGCCAGGAAATAATATGGAGCCGCAGGGGTAAGCTCCTTTCAATACGATGGCTCCCCCGCGGCCCGGTTAATGTCTCTCCGCACGGCTCTCGCCGCCAAATTCACGCAGAACGTTCAGGCCAAAGCTCACGCCTTCCTTCACGGCATAGCGTTCCATGGTCTTGTTGAAGGTGATGCTGCTTTCGGGCGAATAAGCGTTGCTGAGTGCCGTAGACATGCCGAAGCCAATCACGTTGGCGTAGTTCGGCATATCCGCACCTGTATCGCTGTAAGCAACCACCTCACTCCGCAGCGCCCACCACACCCTCGATCCAAACGAACCATGGCCTTTGCGGAAGTACCGTGGGTCCTGATGAAATATGGTCGGCAGCACAGCGTCCGTTAACAGAAAAGTTGAACTGAGATTGGCGGCGTTATAGCCGAATCGCTGCGCAAACGGGCCTGCTCCCGGCCCATACTGGGGGCCATAGTTTGCAAGCTGATCGTACCCCGCAAACATGGCGGACTCGATTAAGAACGACGGATCGACTGTTTTGCGGTACGCCATCTCAAATTTCTGCCGGGTTCGTAGCGGGGAGACCGGTGTGTTGGGGTCCTGCACAGTTTCATAACCGGGGAACAGCAGTAACACCCGGCGGTGCGGAAGGGGAGCTTCAGGAAGAGATGTGTCGATGCGTGCCTGAGCGAAGGAAACTTTTACTGCTAAACCTAACAAAAAAAAGACAAAAAAATGCGCGAGCTTTTGGTTCACAGGGCCTCCGGAAATCAAAGTCCAGTAAGAATTGGATCCGCCGAGGAACGGCGGTTTGCATCAGCTTGGCCACGTTGGAGCGGGGAACGCTTCCATTCCGTAGGGTGGATCAACAAAACCAATAGTTTGACGACTCAACAAGTTAAAGGTATGAGGCGCCCGGCGAAGGTTGACCAGCCGGACCAGCCTCCCGGATCTTCCTCGAAGTTCTGGCCGACGCCGGAGTGGGGGTGGCATCCCGAGTATAACGGTTCGGAGAGGCCTGGAAGTGCGCGAAGGGGCACACAGGAGCCTGGAGCTCCCTGGTCGAGCCCGGCCCTGCTGCGCGCGGCAAATATCCGGCGCAAACCGGCTCACATACTGGGAACCAAATGCCGCACAATGGACTCCTCGCCGGTTGCCAGCCGCGTGAGGGTCAGGACGGTAATGTCGTCATCCTGGCCAAAGTTGACGGCCGCCTGGGTGGCTTGAGCGGCGCTTGGAAACGTGGCAAAAAGCCCTCTCAGTCGCGCGAAGCTGTAGAGTTCGCCCGACGGGTTGCGGGCTTCGAGCAGCCCGTCGGTGTAGAGAGCGAAATGGTCCCCAACCTGCAAGGTGAACTCGCGGTCCTCGTAGGTCGCAGTGGGTGAGAGCCCCAGCGGGAGCGCGCCGGGCAGGGACAGCTCTCGATCGTTCAGGAAGGGCGCGGGATGGCCTGCGCTGGAAAGCGTGCATTCGCTGTTGGGGTTGATGCGGACGATCACGCAGGTGGCGAAGCCCCCGTGCAGGTGCCCGCACAGGCGGCGGTTGAGCTGGGTCAGCAGCTGGGCCGGCCCGGGATGGTCATCGGCGAGCGCGCGCAGAGCGCCAATGATGAGGGATACAGCCATCGCGGCCTTCAGTCCCTTGCCGCTCACGTCGCCCAGGATGATCAGTGTTGAGCCGCCTTCGAGCGAAATGATCTGAAAGAAGTCACCGCCTACCTCCTGTGCCGGGCGGTAGGCGCTCGTAAGCGTAAACCCTGGAACGGACGGCACCGTTTCCGGTACCAGGACCTGTTGCAGCTCACGGGCGTTCTGGAACTCCTGCTCCAGCGCAACCGTGCGGCGGCGATTCTCAATCGAATACCGGATCACCGCATAAAGGATCGAGAAAAACAGCAGCGTCCTGAAGAAGGTAATGATGTTGATCGGGTTGCCAGCCAGCGTGAACATCGGCGCACTCATATCGTTTGCAAAAGTCCAATGAGTGAAGCGAACAGCTTGAGAGGCAACGTTCTGCACACAGTAGATCATCCCATTGCAAAAGGCGACCGCAGCCACCACCCAGCTGGCGGTGTCGAGCGGCTTGTTGCGGATAAATGCGTAGGCCACCAGCAGCACAGGAAGGGCCTCAAAGGCAATGATGACAGGCGTCAGCAGACCATCCGCGATCTGCATCCCGACTTCACCAAGGAAGGAGGGATACAACAGGATCAGGAGCCCGTCGAGCACGCCTGCAGTCACGCTGATAAGTGCGGCCTTGCGCGTCAGCACCACCAGCTTGCGATTGTCCTGGAGTTGCAGAAGCCACAGCAGCAGAAACCACAGCGACATCTCCCGTACAGATATCTCGATCTGGGAAAGACAGGTCAAAACAGCGCTTGGGTAAGGAAGGCGAAGGCTCCCGAGGAACAACTCAACTACCAGGTTGAAAGCCAGCATGGACATCCAGAAGAGAAGCCATTGCCTGCGATCGCGCAGCCATACAAACAGGCCGAGCAGGGCTACCAGCGCATACAGCGACGTCAGGCCGAACCGGAATTGCTGCCGGCTCAACCACTGAAAATCCAGCGCGGCCTTGGTGGTGGCAATGGCCTCCGGGCTGCCGATAAGCGGCGAGCTCTCAAACCCGCCCGCAGCGCCGTCGTCGGTAGAAAACAGCGGAGCCTTCCATACCCTCACCGCGAGCACTCCAGATCGCACCGGCCCCAGCCCATACGTCTGCGCCGGCACCAGGCTGTACCACACCGGACTGGGCATCATGGTGCCGAAATGACCGATCTGCCTGCCATTCCAGTACAGTTCGTAGGCATCGTCGATTGCGGGAATCAGCAACGCAAAATCTGCCGGGGCTCCGGGGGCGGGTGAGAGCGTAATGTGGCGCCGATACCACGCATAGCCGGAGTAGTTGGGGTGGCCTTGCAGGCCCCACGGCTTGCCGGCGGTCAGATTATCCCAGCGCGTGTCATCCAGCGTCGGCGCGGCCCAGGCCGGGTCATCGCCCAGGTGGAACTGCCAGGGTCCGTCGAGCGGGGCCGTACCCTTTCCCAGCCCTTCCAAAACCAGCGTGGGGGCGGCCTTGACCGATGCCCCAGACGTCTGCGCCGCATGGGCCAGGCCAACGGCGGCGCCCATCAGGATAAGGATTTGCAGACAAAGGGGTCTCACACAGCGGGGAAGCATCCCAAAGCATAACCCGAAAGTCATCTTGAAAGTAAAGAAGATTCTGTGTTAAAGGCGCAGAAAGCTTTGGGCCCTACCCCAAGGCTGGAAGCACCACGGAAATGCCTTGATCGCCAGACGGCAAAGTTTCCCTCTGGCCAGTGCTCCCGGCTATCTCCGTCACATGGATTCGATGGCGCTGATCTTCTTGGAAACCTCCAGCGTGAGCGTTCCGACCTCGGTATAAAACAGCCTGCGTTCCCGGGCGGGAAGCTCTTCCAAAAGCTCTGCGAAAGGAGCGGCATCGCACCCTGGAAATGCGGCGAACCCGGCTGCGTCGGCCATGCGGCAGCTTATGTTGATCAGTTCCGTCATGCCCCAGGGGGAGCCCTGCTGCACGGGTGCATGATGCGACGCCACAATGGCCTCAAAATCCTCGGGCAGCTTCCACTCTTCAATCAATTGCCTGCCAATCTCGCAGTGGTCCTTTCCAAAGGCCTCTCGTTCGCGCTCCAGAATGCTGGCTGGGGGGCCGGTGTGCGCGCCCAGCAGATCGGCATACTCCTTTGGCCGCACGACAGTCAGCGCCAGCCGTCCAATGTCGTGCATTACGCCGCAGGTGAACGCGATATCCCGGTCCATAAAGCCCGCTGAGGCCAGTTGTTCGGCGATCACGGCGCAAGCCAGGTTGTGGCGCCAAATGGCCCGCGTCGAAGGATAATTGAGGGCTTTGCCCATATACGTTCTTGCGCCCACCGTGAGGCAAAGCCCTTGCAGGTTGTTGGCGCCCATCACCGCGATGGCCTGCAGAATGCTGCTGGCAGGAAAGCGGGGCGCAAACAGGAGCGAGTTGGCCACCGTCAAAACTTCGCTGGCAAATGCCGGGTCAGAAGAGATCAGGTCGCTCAACTGGCGCAACTGCACATTCTCGTTGTTGGCCAGTTGCAGCACGCGAAGGGCGATCTGCGGAAACGGAGGCAGCCGAAGATGGGCCCACGGCACACTGCCAGCCTCGTTCATTCGCCGCTCTGTATCCATTATCTCTCTCCCTCGTTCCGGGCGATCGAGCCGGGGACATGGCCCTCAACGCGCCTTGTCTCGGGTCAGAAGTCCCGACGTGGCGCATCGGCCAGCGCATCCCACAGGAACTATGTCGGCAATCATGTCACTTTTCTGTAGTTGAGAGCCGACGCGCCAGGCCGAATCGGGTACCATTCCGCGCAAGCGGTGCCCTACGCTCGGTGGCCCATGCGCGCCAGACGCGGAACGGCGATCAGCGTCACGGCAACCAGGAAAATTGAGCCGGCAATAAACTCCATGCGGCCATAGCGCAGATCTTCAAAAAACAGCTTGGCCGCCACAAACGCCAATGCTGCATAAGCAATCCGCGTCATCTCCAGCCGCCGCCACCGGGAGCCGCCAAACGCCAGCGCAAGAGCCAGCGAACACACTGTGAGCGTGCGAATAAAGGCGATGTGGAAGGCTTCAGGGGTGATCGCGAGCGTGACCAGCCACAGTAGACCCTGCGCGATCAGTGCCGCTACGGAACAGGCCGCCAGTGCTGCTGGAATGAGGTGAAGAACCTGCTGCTTCCATGCCTCTGCCACGCGCTCTTTTCCGGCCGCGTAGCACAACACGGCGCAGGCAGCGACCAGAAAGATGCTCCACGATGGCTTGGGAGGCAAAGGCCCGGCCAGCGTGCTGAATGCATACTCCAGCAACCCGGATGTGACCGCCGCCGCCACCAGGTAAATCAGGCCGTGGAACTCCAGCGTCACACACTCCCGCCGGACGCCGAGAACGATGGCCGTCAGTGCGGCCAACCCCAGGCACGTAGCCGCCCAGTCCTGAGGCAGGCACAACAGAGCCCCGGCCAGCAGCAGTCCCACGCTCCATGCGGAGAATACGCGGAAATTGCGCCGCTCAGCAGCATGCTCAAAGAAGGCAAACGCCGCTGTGTAACACGCCACTGCCAGACCCAGGCATGCAACTCCCAGGGCGATTGCGCCCAGGCGCGGTGCGAAGTACAACACACTCGAGGCAGCCAACAGGAAGGCAAGCATGGCCTGACCAGTTTCAAAGACCGAGATCCCCCGGCGAAGCCGCGTGGTCTTGATTGTCGCGCTCACCGCGTCAATAAGGAAAAGCAGGCACGCAGGAGCCAGCAGGGCCGCCGGTCCCAGCACCGGATAATCCGCCCGTGCGCTGGGAGGACCGCTGTAGACGAAGATCAGCGCCCAGACGGCCGCATCGGCCACAGCCGCAACCAGCGGCCGGATGGCATGCCCGCGGTCCTGCGCAATCGCGTATTCGCAGATGAGCACCATCAGCAGCAGCACGGCGATGAACGGCACCATCACATGCGTGGCAATCGACAGGGCAAGAGCGGTCAGGGCCGCTGCGCCATTCGCTACCCAGAAGACCGGCGCCAGATCGCACTTCCATGCCAGCGCCGAGGCCGCAATGACAAACCCGCCCAGCACCCCCGCAGTCAACACCGGCGGCATCAAATTGAAGCGCAAGGTCAGCTCCCACAGCATGGGGGCCAGAATCAATGTGGAGGCGCCGGCATAGACTGCGCGCGCAAGGCGTGTCGCGGCCGTCGATCTGGCTGCCCACACCAGCCACGCCATGGCGTAGGCAATGGCCACCACCGCAACCGGCAGCCGGGGAAGCGCACTGGATTCCATGACGGCGCGCAGGACATAGGCCCCGGCAATGCCCAGCATCGCCTTGCCCAGCACGGCAAACACGCCGCTTGCTTGTTCGATTGAGGTCCCGTCCGCAACCAGCGTTTGTGCCGTCGCGGCCGGTTCCTGCATAGCAGAAGGCGCAAACACCTCGGAGGGGTGTTCCAGGGCATGGACACGTTTTTCCAACTCATCCACGCGGGAGGAAAGCAGCTCTAAAGCTTCGGGAAGACCGTTCATGATTCCCACCCGATTGGCAGCCTTCTGCCAACACGCAATGTCGTCCTAGTCTGCGGTAATCCCTTCCGTTGTCTGCTCTTCAGGCCAAGGGGGCAGCAGCTTCACCAGAACCCACAGAATGCCCAGCGGCAGAAGCGCCAGCGCCACAGCAACCAGCAGACCCTCCTTCGTCACCAGGCTCATCTTGTAGGTCGTGTACCCAAGGAAACTCTTGCTGAACAACTGTCCGCCGATCACCACGTTCCAGCGCATGGCGAAGACGCTGACCAGGATCAGGGCGCCGGAGATCGCATAGATGCGCTTGCGCACAATCTCAGGCAGTTTGACCGCCTGCGTAATGGCCAGCAGAATCAGTGGAACGAGGGTGCCCAGGCAGATTTGAACCACAATCTGTGAGAAAAACAGCTTGGTGTGCACCATGAAGTCCAGGCTGCGGAAGGATTCGTCGGCCTCGTAGATGCGGTGAATCAGGTCCAGCATCTCCAGGCTGAAGTCGATGATGAAGGTGTAGAAGAGATACATCGCAATCGTGTCCACGCATTGCATGTCGATCTTCTTCCCGCGCAGCTTGGTCACCGCCATGTAGAGCACCATCACGCACGCAATGCCCGACACCATGGCGGAAAAGATGAATACCACCGGCATCAGTGGCGACGACCACCATGGGTTTGCCTTGATCGACCCGAAGATGAATCCGACGTAGCCGTGCAACATAAAGGCTGAAGGAATGCCGACCAGCGTAACCCCCCAGCCCACCCGCTCGTCGATGTGCAGCGAGCGAGCGCTGATGTTGCTCGAGCCCAGCGACATGATCTTGTAAATCAAGCGCGTCAAGCCTTTGGTTGTTTGCGACAGCAATACGATTTCGCGCCGGTAATCGAGCCATATCTCGAACGTCAGCACCGCCATCAGATACCACAGGTACACATAGCCGAACATGGCCATGGCCGAGGTGCTGTGCGGAGTGAAGTACATCTCCGGCGAGCGGAATGGATGGCCCAGGTGCAAAACCAGGGGCAGGGGCGCAACCAGCAGGAAAGACAGAGCTGTCAGCAGCGCCAGCCTATAAGTAGGTTTCACTGCCGATACATTGAAGACACGTTCCAGCGACGCCAGAATAAACGCGCCGGCCACCAGTCCCGTAATGTAGGGATACAAAACAATCAGCACACTCCAATAGAGAGTGATTTCGTTCGGGTACATGTAACCTTCAACACCGCTCATAGCGCTCCCCTAGTCTCCTTATCGCACCGAACCGTCCAACTCGTTGTAGAAGACCTTCGCGCCTGTAGCCATCTGCGGCTTCAAGATCTGCACGTTATGCGTCTTCAGGAATTCGTGGATCGGGTCATTGGGGTTCTTCAAGTCCACCAGTTGGCGCGCCCCAGTCGGGCAGGCTTCGCAGCACGCGGTCGTCAGGCCCTTGGTGATCCGGTGATAGCAAAGCGTGCATTTGTCCGCCACTTCTTTTTGCGGATGGATGTAGCGGCACCCGTACGGGCAGGCCTGCACGCAATAGGCGCAGCCCAGGCAGTATTTCTGATCCACTAGGACAACGCCGTCGGGACTGATGAAGGTCGCGCCCACCGGACACACCTGCGTACAGGGCGAATCCGCGCAGTGGTTGCACAGCTTCGGAACAAAGAAGTATTTGCCCTCATCTTCCTTTGCAACCGCGGGGAATCCTTCCTTGCCGCCGTCGGGCGAGATCACGACCGGATTGGTCATATTCTCATCCGAGACGTGATAACGCTCCACCCACGTGCGGAAGAAGCCATCCGGCACATCGTTCTCTGCCTGGCAGGCCCGCACGCAGTTGCCGCAGCCAATGCACTTGGGGATGTCGATCAACATGCTCCACCAGTGCTCGGACATCGAATAGTTGGGCGAGGCTTCCGGGGTTCCAGCCAGCACGGATTCCCACGCAACCGCCGCAGCCGGTAACAGGATCAACATTTGGCGCCGGGTAATATTCATTTCGCACCTCCCGCGACAATGGCCGGGCTGTGCGGCTGGTGGCAGGTCTCGCAAGGCAAGCCGGCGGAGTGTTCCGCTGCGTCCACTTGCGGAAAGTTCTTGGGCCTGGCCACGCTGGCGGCATGGCAACGAACACACAACACTGCCGTATCCAGCTTGGCCGGCGTCACTGAAGAAGGATCGTCGGCATGCTTGGCCAGCGGGCCGTGACATGCCTCGCAGTTCACGTGCGCATGTTTGCCGTTCTTCTTAACGTCCAGTACATCCACGTGGCAGGTTTCGCACGCTTCGTGACCGGCAAACTTTACGGGATGCGCGGCGATTTCGCCAATGGAGGCTCCACGATAGTGCCCATACTGCCCAAAGGTTTTTGGGACGACGTAGCCGCGCACTACCAGAAACACCAGAAATAAGAGAACGAAAAGTCCCGCGAATCGAAAAAGATGCCCTGCATCCTTGAAGACACTCATCCTGCCCAATCTCCTTCGCACTGCAAACAGGAGGTTTAGTAATACTGCCTCATGTGATTTGGATCATTGATTTACGACATAACTTTAACTGGCGACATGTCACGGCTGTATGTGAGACGAATCACACGACTATGTGATCTGGAGCATAGTTCGCTTTCTCTTGTGCGCACCTTCGCCTCGCACACCGCATCCAGGCCCGAAGCGATACGATGAGAGTTTGGAGAGCACAATGGCAAAAATTCTCGATGGCGTGGCGATTGCCGCGGCAATCAAACAGGAAGTGGCGGAAGAGGTAAAGCTGCTGACCGCGAAGGGCATCCGGCCGGGTCTCGCTGCGGTGCTGGTGGGCTCTGTCGCTGCGTCGGAAATCTATGTCCGCAGCAAGGTGCAGACCTGCGCCGATCTGGGCATCTTTAGCGAACTCATCACGCCCCCTGAAGACATCACGACTGAAGCTATGCTCGACCTCGTGGCAACATTGAATGGCCGCGACGACATCGACGGCATCCTCATCCAGTTGCCCTTGCCCAAGCAGGTAGACGCCAAAGCGTTGCTCGATGCAATCTCTCCGGCCAAAGACGTGGACGGATTTCATTCCGTGAATGCGGGCCGTTTACAATCAGGCCGTCCGGCGCTCGCGCCCTGCACACCGGCGGGCGTCATTGAAATCCTCAAGCGCAGCGGCATTCCCATCTCTGGCCAGCACGCCGTAGTGGTCGGCCGCAGCGACATTGTGGGCAAGCCCGTGGCCATGCTGCTGCTGCACCAGAACGCCACAGTCACCATCTGCCACTCGAAGACCCGCGACCTGGGTGCTGTCACCCGCGAGGCAGACATCCTGGTAGCCGCTATCGGGCGGCCCGGCTTCATCACACCGGAGATGGTCAAGCCCGGCGCGACCATTATTGACGTGGGCATCAACCGCCTGACCACGCGCGAGGAGTTCGACCGCTTTTTTAAGGGAGACGCCAAGCGCGAAGCCACCTTTGCCCGGCGCGGCTCCACTATCGTGGGCGACGTCCACGCGAAAGCCTTCGAACTCGCCGGCGCGTATACGCCTGTGCCTGGAGGCGTGGGTCCGCTCACCATCGCCATGCTGATGGCCAACACGGTACGCGCCGCCAAAATGCGGCGGGGACTGTAGACCATGTTGAGGGTGGGCCTCACCGGTGGCCTGGGCAGCGGCAAGAGCACCGTCGCCGCCTACCTGCGCGAACTGGGCGCCGAGGTCATCGAGTCCGATGATCTGGGCCGCACGCTGATGGAGCCGGGCCAGCCCGTTTATGAGGAAATTGTCCGCGTCTTCGGCCCCGAGGTCGTTAACCCCGACGGCCGCCTGAACCGCGCCCGGTTGGCCGACCTGGCCTTTCGCGGGGGACGCGTCAACGAGCTCAACGCCATCGTCCACCCGGCGGTGATCGCGGCCCAGAGGCGCTGGATGCAGGATGTTTTTGCGCGCGACCCGGCGGCCGTGGCCGTGGTGGTTTCGGCGCTCATCTTTGAGGTGGAGCGCGATGCCCGTGCCCAGGGCCAACAGGAAAATGTGCTGGCCGATTTGCGGCGTCTCGACATCATCGTGGTGGTCACGGCTCCCGAGGAGCTGAAAATCGCGCGCTACGTCGACCGGCTTGGTCCCTCCGGCGTTGGCCGCCAGGCGGCTGAGGCCGATGCCCGCGCGCGGCTCGCTCACCAGATTCCCGATGCGGAAAAGGTGGGTCGTTGCAATTATGTCATTGAAAATATAGGGGATATGGCTTCGCTTCGCTCCCAGGTGGAAAGGCTCTGGCGGCGTCTCAAGCAGCAGAGCAACAAATTCCTGGAGTATGAGTCATTAAAATAAGAGCTGGCAGCCGCGTCTGTTCCTCTGTGGAACCGCGCCGCGCCAGAGCCGTAACTGTTGATAGAAAGGTCTTTGGGTTCATAAGCCATGAAACTGCGCCGGTTTCTTTTGGTTGTCCTGCTGGTGGGTGGGTTCTGGTACTTCACCACACATCCGCCTGCGGGTCTGAGCCGTTTTTCGTTCTTTAACGCGCATGGTTCCAACTCTCCGCTGCAACTCACCGAGGCCGAGGCCGCGCCCGCCTACGACTCCGAGGAGCAGAACAATATCGCCGTCTACAAGCGCGTTCTGCCTTCGGTGGTGAATATCACTTCCACCACCCTGGTCTTCAACTTCTTTTATGGCGCCGTGCCCCAGCAGGGTCAGGGTTCCGGCTTCATCCTCGACAAGGCCGGCCACGTCCTCACCAACTACCACGTAATCGATGGCGCCAACCGCGGCATCGAGGTGATGCTCAGCAACAAGCGCCGCTACCCCGCCAAGGTGGTGGGAGCTGACAAGGTGCACGATCTCGCCCTGTTGCAGATTGACGCGCCCGACCTCCAGCCCGTAACGCTGTCTGACTCGTCCAATCTCTCCGTCGGCCAAAAGGTCTACGCCATCGGCAATCCCTTTGGCCTCAGCGGCACCATGACCCGCGGCATCATCAGCTCCATCCGCTCCATTCGCAACGGCGATGGTGCGCCCATTGAAGACGCCATCCAGACCGATGCGGCCATCAACCCCGGCAACTCCGGCGGCCCGCTGCTCAACTCGCACGGCGACGTCATCGGCATCAACACCATGATCGCCTCGAACGGCGCCGACCAGAGCTCGGGCATCGGCTTTGCCATCCCCATCAATACGGCCAAGGCGGTGCTGGGCGACCTTACCCGCTACGGGCGCGTCCGCCGGCCTTCGCTGGGCATTGTCTCCTACGCCATCGGCCCCGACCTTGCCGAACAGATGGGCCTGGCAGCCGACTACGGCGTTCTTATTCAGAGGGTGATTCCCGGCGGAGCGGCAGAGCGAGCAGGATTGCGAGGCGGCAATGAGCAGGCCTACGTCGGCAATACGCCCATCATGCTCGGCGGCGACTTGATCGTGGCGATCGACGGCCAGCAGATCACCGATCCCCAGGACATCAGCGCCATCATGGACAAGCACCAGGCTGGCGACACCATCAGCGTCACCATCCTGCGCAGCCGCAAGCAGATGACTCTCAAGTTGATTCTGGGCGAAGCGAAGGACGTAAATACCTAGGCGGGAAATCAAATCAATCGGCCTTACCGGGCCGCTTCGCAATGGGCCGCTCCCCAACAATCGCTCCATGACAGGAGCGGCCCATTGCGTTTTTTTATCTCTAGAACCCAGCCCGTGCCGCGCCCGCTTCCGCTTGCGCCACCTGCATTCTCGCCAGCAGGGCGGGCTCGCCATAGTGGCTGGCCACTACCCTCGCCGCCTCATTGCTGTCCAGATATGCCTGCACATCCGCCAGCTTGATTGTGCTGTGAGCGGCCATCTGCGCCACCGCGGCTTTGCTTGAGACAGACTGCACCAGCGACAGAATGGCATTCACAACGGTCGCCACCCCATTGATGGCAGCCAGCGCATGCTGCTCGCTCGCCGGATTCACAATCCTGGCCGCTTGTAGCAGTGCAGCGTTCACCTGCTGCTGAAAGGCCACCACCTGCGACTGCATCTGCGCCAGTGTGCCGGCTGAGGGGTTGGCCAGATAGGCCCGGGCCTGCGCCACCAGCAGGTTTGAGGCTGCGTCAAATCCCACTGTCGCGGCCGTGAAAACCGGCGCATCGGATGGCGCAAGCAGAGCGGCCGTCGAGTCCACCGTGACCACCGCACTCTGCAGCGCGGGTGTCCAGCTCACAATATTCTGCGCCACCGCCGAGCCTGAGCAACCGCCCACAAACGGCAAGGGCAGCAGCAAGGCAATCAGCGCCCACGCGCCCAGCCTGGCAGTCGAACCGGTTGAGCGGGACTCGCCCCCAGGGTCTTTGGCAAGCAGCCCCAGCAGGGCCGAGGCCAACGCGCTCGCCAGCGTCACCACGGTGCCAGTCCCCGCGCTGCCCAGCGTAATGCCTTGCTGTGAAAGCACACCCGCCACGGTGCTGATCGCAATCAGCAGCCCTGCGGCTGAAGTCTTGGGATGGTGCCAGATATTCGAAAAACGATTCATGCGGCAAGCTCCTTAAGGAAAGGGCAGCAGGAGCCGCCCTGGTTGACTCGTAATTTGGTTGACTCGTGATTTGGCCAGTAGGGGAGGGGTGCCCCTCGCCGCCTAAAGATGGTTCGCGCTGGCTGCCCACAGGGCGCCTGCCGAACCGGGGATGCGGCGGCTCTCAACGACTGGCTCTGCCGTGGTTCCGGTCTGGCCGCAGTCTGAGAGCCGCTCCCCGCACAGACAAACGCGGTCCCGCGCCCCGGCGCCTTCCGCAAGGGGGAGGGCGACTTCATTCGCCGGGCACGGCACGTCCGCTGTTTGTCTGGCTACTCTTTAAAGTCTAGGGAACCCGGGAATCTAATACGCAAAATCTACAGCATAGCTAAATCATTCCAAATAAGGGCTTTCCACGGAGATCCAGGCACTCTGGCGCTTGACACCCTTCGCCGCCGGGCCGCTCTGCACGCCATTGCCTCTCCAGCTACCCCCCCAAAATTGCGTTCAAATCAGACGCTCGCAGCAATGAACGATAATGGATAGTGGTTGCAGGAGACGTGCCGGCACGCAAGTGCGTCTCTCAACTCCTATCCTGTTTCACTGGCCCTCTGCGGTGTTCTGTCTTGGTCCAATTCCCCGGACTGGAAACGACACATGGAACTTTGGACTGAATATGAAGGCAGGACCATCGATGGTGCCTTCCCCCTGAAACGACTTTTGCTCCCAGAAGGCCGTAGTGCGTTCTTCTCCACCTCAAATGGCAAGGGAGCTCCGACGGTCATACGGCTGATCGCATGTCATTTCGATGAGGAAGAAATACTTGCCCGATGGCGTGGGATTGAAGCTCTCAACCACCCCAATATCGTGAAGCTGGAGCGCTACGGCCAACTGGTGATGGATGACACTACGGTGGTCTACGCCGTAATTGAACAGGTCGACGCCAATCTCGCCGAAGTAGTCAGTGGACAGCGCCTGACAGTTTCTGAGGCCACTCAGCTCGCGGCCAGCCTTACCTCAGCTCTCGATGTGATGCATACCAATGGCTTCGTCCACGAGCATGTTGAACCGGCCAACATATTTGCCGTTGGCGAAGTTGTGAAACTGCGTGGCGATTGCATCCGAGAGGCTCCCGAAGGGGAGCGGGGCGTGGAAGCAAAAAAACGGGATGTACGTGATGTCGCCGTTGTACTGCTCCAGGCTCTCACGCAGCAGCGCACGCTGCAGGCTGCGGCAGGCCAGCTTCCTCTACCTGCGCCGTTCGATCAGATCGTGCGCAAAGGGCTGCAGGGCGAGTGGGGAATAGCGGAGATGAGAGCTGCGCTCCACACTGCGCCGCGACCGACGGGTTCCTCCTCTGCGGTTGCCTTACCCCCAAAGCCCGCTGCTGTTAGTCAGCCTGCTGCCGCTGCCCCCAAAGCTGCGCCTTCGCCCAAGCCTGTCCCGCCTGAGCCGAAAACCGTGCGCGTTCCCCCGCCTGCGCCACGCATTCCTTTTCCGGTGGAAGACCCGGTACGCAAACCTGCCCTGGACACAAGATGGATCGTAGCGGCTGGGCTGGCGGTGATCCTGTTTGTGTGGCTCGGATGGCATCTTGCGCACAGTCGTTCTGCAAGTCACAACAGCGCCCGTCAAGCCACCTCCACTCCCGCATCAACACGGGCCCGCGCTGGGCATAGCGGCGCGCCAGCCGCCACCGGCGCTCCGGCAGCCGGCGCCAACTTTCGACAAGCTCAGAGCGATGCTGCGTCGGAAACCCATGCGCAATGGCGGGTCGTCGCCTATACCTACAACCATCAGGACCAGGCTCAGAAGAAGTCTTCGGCGGTTGCACACAGCCATCCTGAACTGCGGCCGGAGGTGTTTGCACCCAGTGGACACGCGCCTTACCTGGTCACAGTCGGTGGCGTCATGAACCGGGATCAGGCCGTTGCGTTCGTCCGGAAGGCGCGCAATCTGGGCCTTCCCCGCGATACCTATGCGCAGAACTACAGCGGCAAACCTCGGCCAGGAAAACGGTAGGTTTTGCAAGTGGAAGACAGCAGGTGCCCCAGATCCTGGAATTCAAATCCAGCACAGAGCTAGGGCAAATAATTACTAATACGTTGGCGCTGCTTATGCGACGACTCAAGTATGGAACGAGAGGATGCTCGCAAGTTATCTCCTGAA
>VFSW01001104.1_pt1 | contig 40437 bp, 42 predicted proteins | sample 5358111 | NCBI WGS metagenome assembly VFSW01 (sample SAMN11554181, study PRJNA540505) | mine drainage metagenome | isolation source: sediment from site ElyBrook_90M | place: USA: Ely Copper Mine, Vershire, VT | collected 2017
CTCCCGAGCCCGGCCGCGCGGCCGAGCTCCCGCGCGACGGCGACGCGCCGCCCGCCGATTCCCCCGCCGCGACGGCTCCCGCTCCCGGCGCGAACTCGCCCTCGGACCGGATGATGATCGTGATGGAGCCGGGACGGAGCGTCGAGGCCGTGATCGACGGGAATTATCGGGACGACTTCTCCGCCCCGCCGCCCGCGCTCGAAGGTCCCGCCTCCAGCCTCCCCCCGTTCCGTGAGAAGTGGCTCGAGCGCGGCGGAGTCCGCGCCCGCGTCGCCTACCTCGGCGCGCACGGCGTCGTCCGAGGCGGCGCCGCCGGCTTCACGGCCGCGTTCGCCGACGGGACGGCCCGCAGCGTCTCCGGACGCGTTCCCGCGGCATACCGCCGCGATTTCCCGATCTACTGGCACGGCGAGGAGGTCGAAGTCGAACTGACCTTCCAGAACCGCACCGGACGCACGCTCCGGAACGTGCGCCTCGAGGCCGTGCAGGAGATTTTCCATCCGAACGGGACCGAAGGACAGCGCCTCGTCCCGCCCGCCGAGCGGCTGATCGCCGCGAGGCTCGCGCCCGGCGCGGCCGCGACCGTGCGCTGGCGGACGCGCCTCGAGGGTCCGTCGACGCAGGCCGTGAACCTCGAGCAGACGCACGTGCGCGTCGCCGCCGACGGCTCCGCGGACGCCCTGCTCGACGCCCCGCAGGCGGGCGTCGTCGATCCCCCGGGTCCCGGGATGTTATAATCGGCGGCGTGAAGCGCGCCGTCCTCGGAATTCCCGCTCTCGTGCTCGCCGCCGCCGCGCTCGCGGCGCTCTACGTCTTCCGGCTTCCGGACGTGCGCCCCCTCAAGAGGCGTCCCCCGAAGACCACGGCCTACATCGAGCTGCGCCGGGGCGAGGCCGCCGCCAAGGGCCGGACGCTGGCCGTGCGCTGGACCTGGGTCGACGACGGCGCCATCTCCGAGAACCTGCGCCGCGCGGTCGTCACCGCCGAGGACGACGGGTTCTACCGCCACGACGGCGTGGACTGGGACGCCCTGCGCGCGGCGTGGGAGCGCGACCGGAAGGAGGGCCGGCTCGCGATGGGCGGCAGCACGATCACCATGCAGCTCGCGCGCAATCTCTACCTGTCCCCGTCGAAGAATCCCCTGCGCAAGATCAAGGAGATCCTGATCGCCCGACGGCTCGAGCGCGAGCTCGGCAAGCGCCGCATCCTCGACCTCTACCTGAACGTCGTCGAATGGGGCAAGGGCCTCTTCGGCTGCGAGGCCGCCGCGCGCGCGTACTTCGGGAAGGCCTGCGCCGACCTCACGCCCGACGAGGCCGTGGCCATGGCCGTCGTCCTGCCCAACCCGCGCCGCTGGGACCCCTCGAAGCGCGGCCGCTACGTCGAGCGGAACTCCGCGCGCATCGTCGCCCGCATGGCCGCCTCGGGCCTGTGGCCGGAGGAGGACGATTTCGCGGATTCGGCCTCCAGCGCGGACGCCGCCGCTCAGAGCTCGTCGACGGCCGTGATCTCGTCCACCGGCTCCGTCGAGAGCGACCAGGGCAGGAAGCCCAGCACGCTGGAGTAGAAGCCGCCCTCGCCGGTCCAGCCGCTCATGAGCCGCAGCGGGACGGGCGAGTCCACGACCAGCGTCGAAGCGTCGGCCCGGACCGGAACGCGCGGCGCGAGCACGTTCGAGTTCACGCGCGCGGTGAGGACTCGGTCGCCGGGCTTCACCTCGTCCCAGCCGCCGCGGTCCGCGTCGAGCTCGCGGGCGCCGGCCGCGAGCGCGTACTCCTGCAGGCCCCAATGGCCGGCGCACCAGACGCGACGGCCGCGCGCGGCCGCGCCCGCGGCGAACCCCGCGGCCGCCCGCTTCTGAGCCTCCGCGTAGGTCCGGTCCACGATCCCGCAGGCCAGCGTCAGCGCCAGCGCCGACGCCAGACCGGCGCCGCCCAGCCGGGCGACCTCGCGCGGGCGCTCCGCCTCGAGACGCTCCCACAGCCAGAAGGTCAGCGGCGGCAGGAGGAAGACGACGAAGCGCGCGAGCACCGACCAGTAGACGAGCTGAAGCCCGGCGACCGAGAGGATCCACGGCGCCCACAGCGCCGCGCCGCGCGCGCGAGCCCCGCGCGCGAGCGTCCACAGGCCGACGCACGTCCCCCACGCGAGAAGGAAGCCCGTCGCGCGATCGAGAGGACGCACGAGCGGCGCCAGATCGAACCACGGCCCGAACAGGAGCGCGCACGCCGCGCCGGCGGCGAGAACCGCCCGCCGCGAGGGCGACAGGCGCCAGCCCCAGGCGGCGGCGACGAGGCTCAAGCCTCCCGTGAACGACAAGAGCGCCCGCGCCTTGTGCGTCGGCGCGGACCAGACGCCGCCCGAGGCCTGCGCGGCGACCGTCAGGGCCGCGCGCGCGGCCGCGCCGCCGGACAGCAGGCCGGCCGCCTGGTCCAGCGCGGCGCCGGAAACGGCGGCGGCGGACCAGGCCGCGAGCCGGCGCCAAGACAGCCCGCGCGACCGCGCGTAGTAAAGCGCGGGCGGAAGGACGAACACGGCGTTGTACTTCGAAAGAAGCGCCGCGCACGCGAGGCCGGCCGAGGCCCAGAACGCGCGCGCGTCGCCCTCGTCGGCGGCGAGCACGATCAGCCAGAGGGCGGGCAGGGCGAAGCCCGCCATCACGCGCTCGGCCATCACGCGATGCAGGTTCAGGACCCAGCCCGGGCCGGCGAGAACGATCAAGGTCGGGACGAGCGGCTTCTTGAGAAAGCGCGCGGCCAGCGCGAGCAGGGCCCACGACGAGGCGAGGTCGAACGGAAAGAAGAGGGCCCGCGTTCCGAACTCGCCGCCGCCCGAGAGCTTCAGCGCGCCGGCGAGCAGATAGGCGAGCGCGGGAGGAGTGTTGTTGATCTCCGCCATCGGCACGGAGCGGCCGTACCAGTTGAAGGAGAACGCGAGCGGATGCAGGGGATCGGCGAGGATGTGCCGGGCGATCGCCAGGAAGAAGGGCTCGTCGACGCTCCAGGCCCCGCCCCAAAGGCACAGCCCCGTCGCGAGGACGAACGCGGCGACCGCGGCGAGATCGCGGCGCGACGGGCGCGCGCCGGGGCTCAGAGGCTGGTCGTGACCAGCGTCTCGGTCGCGGCGACGCCGTCGATCGCGCGCACGCGGCTGACGATGAGGCCGGAGAGCTTGTCCATCGTGTCGGCCTCCGCCGCCAGAATCATGTCCCAGCCGCCGAACACCATGTAGACCTCGGTGACGCCCTCGATCGCGCGGATCGCGGCGACCGACTTCTGCTCCTTGCCCGGCGTCAGCTTGCACAGCACGAAGGTCTTCATGTCATCTCCTCTCGTTCCACTCGCGCGAGCGGTAGCGGTCCGAAATTCCCCGCGCCGCGTCGAGCCAGGCGGCCGGCAGCTCGGTGGCCGGCTCGCGCCCGAACTCGCGCGCGGCGCCGTCGGCGAGCGCGGAGGCCGCGGCCTCAAACGGCAGGTCCAGCCCCTCCGGCCTCAGCGAGCCCTGATACAAACCTTTTCCGCCCCGCTTGCGCAAGGCCCCGCCCAGGACCTTGCGGCCGTCCGGGGCGACGAGGTCCATCGGCTCCGCGCGCGAAAAGCACGCGGCGGCGGCGCCGAGCGGCCGGCGCGGCGGCGACCACAGCGCGGTCGCGGTTCCCGCGGACTTCAGCGCCGAATGCACGCCGCGGTGGATGTTTTTATAAATCGCGTCGGGCGCCCACGTCCGGTCCCACGGGAAGATCAGAGAGAACGTCAGGTCGCCGTCGTGGAAGACGATGCCGCCGCCCGTCGCGCGCCTCACCGGCTGAACGTCTTTCCAGCCGCGGAGATCGCAAGCGGCGCGCGCCGCGCGGTAGGGTTGAGAATAACCGAACGTGCACGCCGGCCCGCTCCAGCGGTAGACGCGCAGGAACAAGGCGTCCGGCGCGGCCGCGAGCAGCGCGGCCTCGTCCAGGGCCATGTGCCCGGGCGCGTCGAGGACGGGCGCGTTCAGCTCAGCGCGGAGCACGAGCAGAAGAAGTTGCGGTCGCCGTAGGCGCCGTCGATGCGGCCGACGGACGGCCAGAACTTGCGCGCGCGCAGCCAAGGCGCGGGGAAGGCCGCGGTTTCGCGCGAATACGGGCGCGTCCACGCGTCGGTCACGACGGCCTGCGCGGTGTGCGGCGCGTTCTTGAGCGGATTGTCGTTCTTCGGCCACTCGCCGCGCTCGATCCGGCGCGCTTCCTCGCGGATGGCGATCATGGCGTCGCAGAAGCGGTCGAGCTCGGCCTTCGGCTCGGACTCCGTCGGCTCGATCATCAGCGTGCCGACGACCGGGAACGAGACCGTCGGCGCGTGGAAGCCGTAATCCATCAGGCGCTTGCCGATGTCGTCGACGGTCACGTCGGCCGAGGCTTTCATCGCGTGGGGATCGACGATGCACTCGTGGGCGACGAGTCCGTTCTTCCCCTTGAAGAGGACGGGGTAGTGCGCGTCGAGGCGCTTGGCGATGTAGTTGGCGTTCAGGATCGCGTTCTTCGTCGCGCGCGCCAGGCCCTCGCCTCCCATCATGCGGATGTACATCCACGAGATCGGCAGGATCGACGCCGAGCCGAACGGCGCCGACGACACGGCCGAGACGGCGGCCGAACCGGGCAGGTAAGGCGCGAGCTCGCGAACGACGCCGATCGGCCCCATCCCGGGGCCCCCGCCGCCGTGCGGGATGCAGAAGGTCTTGTGCAGGTTGAGGTGGCAGACGTCGGCGCCGATGTCGCCGGGGCGGCACAGGCCGACCTGCGCGTTCATGTTCGCGCCGTCCATGTACACCAATCCGCCGCGCTCGTGGATCGCGGCGCAGATGTCCTTGATGCCTTCCTCGAAAACGCCGTGCGTCGACGGGTACGTCACCATCAGCGCCGCCAGGTCGTTCTTATGCTCCTCGGCCTTCTTCTTGAGGTCGGCCAAGTCGATGTCGCCGTCCTCCAGGCACGCGACGGTCACGATCGTCATGCCCGCCATGGCCGCCGACGCCGGGTTGGTGCCGTGCGCGGAGACGGGGATCAGGCAGATCTTGCGGTGGCTCTGGCCGCGCGCGTCGAGCGCGGCGCGGATCGCGAGGAGCCCCGCGTACTCGCCCTGCGAGCCCGCGTTGGGCTGGAGGCTGACCGCCGCGAAGCCCGTGATCTCCGCGAGCCAGCCCTCGAGCTGTCCCGTCATCTCCTTGTAGCCGAGCGCCTGGTCGGCCGGGACGAACGGGTGCAGGCGGCCGAACTCGGGCCAGGTGATGGGCAGCATCTCGGCGGCCGCGTTGAGCTTCATCGTGCACGAGCCGAGCGGGATCATCGAATGGACAAGCGACAGATCCTTGCCCTCGAGGCCGCGCAGGTAGCGCAGCATCTCGGTCTCGGAGCGGTGCGCCGAGAACGTCGCGTGCGTCAGGAACTTGGACGTCCGCTTCAGCGCGGGCGGGATCGCCCCGGCCTCGGCGGCGAGCGCGTCCTTCCCCCCCCCGAAAACGGAAAGCACGTCGAGCAGGTCCGCTTCCGTGACGGTCTCGTCGAGCGAAATCGTCAGCGACGTCTTGTCGATCGCGCGGAGGTTGATCTTCTTCGCCTTCGCCGCGGCCAACGCGTCCGACATCTGCTTCTCGGTTCCCTTGACCGAAACCGTGTCGAAGACGACGTCCGAGCCGGCGTCGTAGCCGAGTTTTTTCAGGGCGGAACGGAGGGAAAGAGCCATCGCCCGCACGCGCGAAGCGATGCGGGTCAGGCCTTCGGGACCGTGGTAGACCGCATACATCCCCGCGATGACGGCGAGCAGAACCTGAGCCGTGCAGATGTTGCTGGTCGCCTTTTCCCTGCGGATGTGCTGTTCGCGGGTTTGAAGCGCCAGACGAAGCGCGCGCTTCCCGTCGTTGTCCTTCGACACGCCGACGATGCGGCCCGGGATGCGGCGCTGGAAGGCTTCCTTGACGGCCAGGTAGGCCGCGTGGGGGCCGCCGAAGCCCATGGGGACGCCGAAGCGCTGCGTCGAGCCGAGCGCGATGTCCGCGCCGAACTCGGCCGGCGCCTTGAACAAGGTCAGCGCGAGCGGATCGGCCGCGACGACGAGCTGGCCGCCCGCCGCGTGGACGTCGGCCGCGAACTGGGACCAGTCCTTGACCGCGCCCCGGGTGTCGGGATACTGGACGAGGGCTCCGAGGAGCTTGCGGCCCGCGATCTGGGACGGCTCGCCGATCAGCAGCTCGACGCCGAGCGGCTTGGCGCGGGTCTTCACGACCGCGATCGTCTGGGGATGACAGTCCTTGGAGACGAAGAAGACGCGGCCGGCGGGCTCCTCGGAGGCGTGGAGGCACAGCGCCATCGCCTCGGCCGCGGCGGTGCCCTCGTCGAGCAGGGACGCGTTGGCGACCGGCAGGCCGGTCAGGTCGATGATGAGGGTCTGGAAATTGAGCAGCGCCTCGAGGCGGCCCTGGGAGATTTCAGGCTGGTAGGGGGTGTAGGCCGTGTACCAGCCGGCGTTCTCCAAGATCTCGCGCAGGATCACCGGAGGCGTGATCGTATCGTGGTAGCCTTGCCCCAGGTACGAGCGCCAGACCGTGTTCTTGGACGCGAGCTTCCTCAGCTCGGCCAGAGCCTCGGCTTCGGACGCGGGGGCGGGAAGAGCCAGGGGCTTGCGCAGGCGGATCGCGGCGGGGACGACGGCGTCGATCAGAGCGTCGAGGCCGGGCTTGCCGAGCAGGGCGAGCATGGCGGCCTGGTCGGCCCCGCCCGAACCGATGTGGCGGCGGGAGAAATCGTCGGCGGGCGGGAAGACGGTCGTAGGGCGCTCCTTAGTGGCTTCCATGGGCGGCCTCGGAGGCGATGAACTTCTCGTAGTCCCCCGCGTTCATCAGGGAATCCGCCTCGCGCGGCGCCGACCCCTTGATCTTGAACAGCCAGCCCTTGCCGTACGGCTCGGAGTTGACGAGCGCCGGGTTCTTCGCCGCCTCGGCGTTGACGGCGACGATCTCGCCGGAGACGGGCGCGTAGATGTCGAAGGCGGCCTTGACCGACTCGACCACGCAGCAGGCCTCGCCCTGCTTGACCGCGCGCCCGACCTTGGGCGGCTCGACGAAGACCACGTCGGTGATCTCCTTCTGCGCGTGATCCGAGATGCCGACGGTGCCGTCGGGGCTCAGCCACTCGTGGGATTTCTGATACCTGAGGATTTTCGGATCAAGCATGTTAGACTCCCTTTTTGAGATTGGGCGACGAGTAGAACGGGACCTTGACGATCTCGGCGGGTATCTCGCGGCCGTGGAGGACGACGGCGCACCGAGTCCCCGGAGCGAGCTCGGGACGGTCGAGGTAGCCGACGCCGATGCCGGCCTGGAGCGACGGCGAGAAGGTCGCGGAGCAGAACTTGCCGGCCTCGCGGCCGTCGACGAGCACCGGCGCGCCCGCGCGCGGCACGCCGCGCTCCAGGAGCTTCACGCCGGTCAGCTTGCGCTTGATCCCTTCGGTCTTCTGCTTCAGAAGCGCGGCTTTCCCGATGAAATCGCCCTTGTCGAGCTTGACGACCCAGCCGTAGTTCGCCTCGTACGTGCTGTGCTCGTCGTCGACGTCTTGGCCGTAGAGGAGGTAGCCCGCCTCGAGACGCAGAACGTCGCGCGCGCCGAGCCCGCACGGCGCCGCGCCGTACGACTGCCCCTGGGCGAGCAGGTCCTCCCAGACGCGGACCAAGATCTCGTTGGGCACGATGAACTCGGCGCCGTCCTCGCCCGTGTAGCCGGTGCGCGTGATAAAGGAAGGCTGGCCGTACAGCTCGAGCTCGAGCGCGCCGAAGCGCGGCAGGTCCGCGGCCTTCGGGGCGAGCAGGGACATCAGCGCGGCGGCCTTCGGCCCTTGGACGGCGATCATCCCGTAATGATCGGATTTGTTCTCGAGGACGGCGTCCAGGCCCTTCGCGTGCTTCTGAAACCAGGCGAAATCCTTGTCCGCGGTCGCCGCGTTGACGACGACCAGATAGCGGTTCGGCGCCAGGCAGGACACGATCACGTCGTCGACCACGCCGCCGTCCGGGTTCGGCAGATGGGAGTAGATCGCCTTGCCCGGGCCGATCCGGGAAATGTCGTTGGCGTTGACCTTTTGGAGGAAAGCGAGCGCCTGGGGGCCGGTCACGAACACCTGGCCCATGTGGGACACGTCGAACAGCCCGCAGCGGCGGCGGACCGCGTCGTGCTCCTTCATGATCGATTCGTACTGGACCGGGAGCTCCCAGCCGTGAAAATCCACGATCTTTCCGCCCAGCCGCTTGTGCGATTCGTAGAGCGCCGTCCGTCGGACATCCGCCGAGGTCGTCATGAGCCCAAACTATCATTTTTGCCCGCGCCTGCCAATGACGCAGGTCGGGCGCTCCTCAGCGCGAGAGGACGTCGGTCAGGGCCTTGGCCAAGCGGCGGCGCTGGACCTCGTCGAAGAAGCGCAGCTCCGCGAGGCGGCGGCCGTCGGCGTCGTCCTCGGCGTGGGAGACGCGGGCGCGCACGCCCTCGAAATGCTCGCCCCCCAGCTCGAAGGACAGGAGCACGCCCTCGCCGGAGACGAGGCGCGTCGCCGTGGAGAGCTCCGCTCCGCCCGAGGTCAGGCTCACGAGGCGCCCCCAGCCGTCCAGGCGCGCGGCGTCGGGCTCAAAGCGCAGAAGGACCGGGATGGGCGACGCGGCGCGCCTCACGGCGCCCCCTCGTCGCGGTGGCGCGTCAGGCGCGCCGGCCCCGCGCCGTCGCGCCTCTCGGCGACGGTCCAGAAGCGCGCGCCGTCCCAGGCGAGGCCGGTCGGCGCGTAGACGCCGTCCGCGTACTCGGGCAGGGGCAGGACCGCGACGACGCGCGTCGGGTCGGACGGGTCGTAGCGGCGCAGGACCCGGTCGCCCGCGTCCAGCACCCAAAGCGCCTTTCCGTCCCAGACCAGCGCCGCGAGCTTGAGGCCCGCCAGCTTGGTGCGCGAGACGACGGTCAGGTCCTCGTCGAACAGGCGCTTGCTCAGCGTCCCGGCGTGGGCGTCGAGCGTCCACAGATACAGCCCGTCGAAAGCCAGTCCCGCGGAGCTCGGCGCGGCCCGCGGGTAGCGCTGCAGCGGCGTGAGCTTGGCGTCGCGCATGCGCCGCACGACGGAGCCGCCGGCCGAGACGGTCCACACCGCGTCGGCGGCGAAAGCCGCCGCGACCGGCGTCTCGGCGGTCAGGTGGCGCACCGCGAGCACGCGCGCGTCGGCGCGAGCGGTTTGGTAGAGCGACTGCGAGTACCAGTCCACGACCCAGAGATCGCGCCCGTCGAAGGCGAGTCCCGCCGGGTGGGACACGGGCAGGATCCAATGGTCGACGCGGGCGGCGGCGGCCTGCGCGTTCTCCCGCGCGCGCTTGAGCGACGCGACTCCCACGGACGCCGCCAAAAAGATCCCGACCGCCAGCGCGTACCAGACCGGCGAGCGCCGCCGCGGCGCCAGGCGCACCGGCGACAGGACCGTGCCCGGGCTGCGCAGGCTCTTCGACACGCAGGCCTTGAGGTCCTCGCGCGTCCACGGCGGGGCGACGACTTCGACGGCGCCGGCGCGCATCAGCGCGACCGCGCGCGCGGCGTCGCGGATCTTGAGCGCGCCGACGACGGGAACGAGCGGAAACGCGCGCGACAGCTCCCGGATCAGGACCTCCGCGTCGGCGCCGCCGCCGTCGACGATCACGAACGCCCGGGGGCGGCGCTCGCGCGCGGACTCCAGCGCCTCGGCCAGGCGCCCGGAACCCTCGGCCGAGTGGCCGAGCTCGCCCAGGAGCGCTGCGAGTTCCTCGCGGTCCCGGGTCTCGGCGGCGAGCAGTCCGATGGCGGCCATGTCAGGGCTTCGGCGGCGGAATGATCAGCACGGCCCCCTCGGTCGGCAAGCCGCGGTCGACCGAATCGGGATTGGCGTCGTAGATCTTTTCCCACAGGTTCGGGTCGCCGTAGTATTTCGCGGCGAGCGAGCGCAGAGTGTCGCCGGCCGCGACCGTGTGCTGCTTCGGCCACGCGGGCGGCGCGGGCTGCGGCGGGCGCTTGGGAAGGACGATCGGCTTGGAGGCGGGCCTTTGCCCCTCGGCCTTGTCGGCGGCGCGATAGTCGAGCTCCTCGTTGCGCTTCAGCAGGGAACGGTACTCGTCCTGCGCCTCGGTCGCGCGCTTCTCGAGCACTTTCAGCTCGCCCAGCGTCGAGGCCTTGTTGGTCTCCGCGGTCTGGGTTTCCTGCTCGAGGGTCTTGCGCCGCTCGTCGAGGCGGTCGATCTCGCGGCGCAGGCGCTCGGCCTCGGCCGCGGCCGTGCCGACGAACTGGCCGGAGAAGGACGGCGCGCCGAAGCGGTAGGACAGCGAGGACTGGTAGCCGCCGCCGGGCCGGTTGATGCCCGCCGAGGGCATGGACATCGCCACGTCCAGCACGACCGGCGAGAAATTGACGCCCACGCCGAAGGCGACCGTGCTGACGCCGTCGAGGCTGAGGCCGCGGCCCGCGCGAACCTTGAGCAGGCCCTGGAGAAAGCTGGCCTCCACGCCCGGGTAATACTCGGCCAGGCCGCCCTTCACGCGGAAGTCGCCGGAGAAGGTGACGCGCCGGTCCCAGGTGTAGGCGGTCGCCATCATGAGTCCGCCGCGCGCCACGCCGGCGTTGCTGGTCAGATCGGTCAGCGCCGCGCCGACGCTGAGGCCCATGTCGGTGCGCGCCAGCGCTCCCGCGTCGAAGCCCATGCCGAAGCCGCCGCCCTTGCCGCGGCCCTTGTCGACATTGATGAACTTGAAGTTGGCTCCGACCTTCAGCGGCTTGGACAGCGGCACATCGGGGAACTTCATCTCCTGCGCGTAGTTGAACAGCATGGTGTCGGTGTCGCCGCTGTTGACCTGGCGCTCGAGGTTGTAGGAAGCGCCGATCGTCGCGGTGTTGATGGGCTCGTACGGGCGCAGGTAGGCGGCCGAGACGTCGGTGAGCGTGCCGACCGGGGACTGGAGGCGCCCCACGCTTCCGGCGGCCTGAACGTAAGGGGTGTTCGCGGTGCCGGCGGGGTTGTAGTACATGCCGTAGGCGTCGTCGGCGATGGCTCCGAACGCGGTGCCCATGCCCATGGCCCGGGCGCCGGGCCGGACGTCGTTGAAGCCGACGGCTCCGGCGGGGCCGGCGGCGAAAACCGCCGCAAGCAGGACCGGGAAAAACCGAATGTTCATCGCGCGAATTGTACCTAAATCATGTTACGGGATTGAGAACGCCCGGGACTTGGCGGCCGGGCGCGCAAGGGCTACACTCCTTCTGATGAATCTCCAGACCGCCCGTCTCGCCCGGACATGGGCGCCGGCGGCCGCGCTCGCCGTCCTGCTCGGCTGGTCCGCGCATCTCGCGGCGACGCGCATCTACCAAGTCGACGAGTGCCAGAACGTCACGATGGCGCGAATACTGGCCCAGCGCCGCGAAGCCGAGTTCTTCACGGACGCGGGCGCTTTCACCGCGGCGCTGTCGGGGCTGGCGCGCGGAGCCGCGCGTTCGCGCGACCTGTTCGCGAGCGCGCGCCTGGCCATGCTTGGACTCTTCTGGCTGAACCTCGTCCTGCTCGCGGCCTGCACCGGCGAGCGCCTGGCGTCGCGGCGCGGGCTGATCGCGATCCTGGCCGCCGCCACCCTCGCCCCATTGTGGGATTACGGCTTCGAGATTCGCCACGACAACCCCCTGCTGACGGGGCTGCTCCTGACGTGGTACCTGCTGCGGGTGCGCCCCGGCGGGCGGAGCGCCTACTTCGCCGCGGGCGCCGTCGCCGCGGCCGCGGAATTCTTCTCGTTCAAGTCGTTCGCCTACATGCTGCCGTTGTCGGCCGCTTTTCTGCTGTTCCCGCCGCCGGGGCACCGCGCGCCGAGGCGGACGCTGATCTTATGCTGGACCGCGGGGGCGGCCGCGGCGCTGGCGGCCGCGCGCGGCGCCTACGGAGCGCTGGGGCTGTGGCCCGTCTACCTGGCCGGGTTTCGCGTCATGTCGTCCATCACGGCGAGCGCGCGGCGCTTCCCGCCGGTCGATCCCTTGGGACGCCTGTTCCTGGAAACCCCGCTCTTGGCGGCGCTGCTCCTCGCGGATTTATTTGTCGTCGTCCGGGATTTGAGGCGGCGGGGAAAAGCCGCGAGAACATGGGAGGGCGGACTGCCGGAAGCGGCCCTGTTCGCCGGCGCTTTCGCCGTGCTTCTCGCCAACCCGACGCCGTTCGGCTACAACATCCTGCTGCTCATTCCGTTCGCGTTCCTCGCCGCCTACCGGTACGCCTCGCGCCTGACGCCGGGAACGCGCGCGATCCTGCTGCTCCATGCGGCGCCTTTCGCGGCCGCGACGGCCTGGGCGGCGGCGTGGACCAACGCGCGCCAGATCGAGCTGATGAACGCGGCCGAGGCGCTGACGGACCCGGCGAAAGACCCGGTCTACGACGCCGTCGGCCTGGTGCCGACGCGCCCGAGCGCCGCCTATGACTGGGTCCTGACCAGCTTCACCGTCGGCGCCTTCCTGGACGGCTCCGGTCCGCGCGTCCGAGACCTCCTCGAGCGCAATCCCGCGGCGGTCTTCATTCCCAACTACCGCACCGACTGGCTTTCGGCGGAGGATCACGCCTTCATCGCCCGCCGCTACGTGCCCCTTTCGGACGATTTTTGGGTCCTCGGCTCGGCGCTTCCCCCCGGCGGCGGAGACTTCGACGTGGTCCGAGCCGGGCGCTATTGGATCTCCACGGCGGCGGGCTCGACGCTCGACGGAGCGCTCTTCCCGGGCGGCGCCGCCGCGCTGACGGTCGGACGACATCGATTGCGAACCAAGGCCGCAGGCCGGTCGGCCGCGTTCTGGACGGGCCCGCGCCTGGAACGCCCCCCGCGCTTGGCCTGGCGCGACCACAGGCGGTTGTTCGTCGACTGGTACTAAGACCTCGGCCGCCCCCGCCCGACGGGAAGGCCTTGACGGGACCTCGCTCCCGCGCCATAATCATAAGGATGAGCGACGAGGCCCCCCGCCGGTCCGGGCGTTCCGGCGGCATTTTCGTGGCCGTCGTGGTGGCCGGCTCCGCCGTCGGCGTGGCCGGCTGGTACCTGATGACGAATCGGACGGCGCCGGCGATCGACGCCAGCGGCTTCGACCTCAGCGCGGCGCCGCAGGCCCCCAAGCCGCGCCCCCTCTTCGCCGATTCCCCGCCGGCGGCGCAGCCCGACAGCCTCAGCATGATGAAGGGCGATTCCGGCGTGAGGATCGTGGACGCGAACGCGCCCGCGGCGGGAAGCGCTCCTTCGGGGTCCGCGGCCAAAGGCGCCGACAAAAAAGAGCAGTCGCATTTGAATTTCACCGAGGAAGCGCGCAAGCACGAGGCCGAGGTCCGCCGTTTTTCCGAACGGATGACCCGAAAATATCCGGTCATCCGCCAGTACGGCAAGGACTGGATGAGCCACCCCGACCTCCGCGCCCTCACCGACAATTACTGGCGCACCCGCGATCCGATCGCCTTCATCATGGGCCTCTCGAAGGCCCCCAGCCTCGGCGCGATGGTCAAGCAGTACGCCGGCTCGCCCGAGATCCTCAAGTTCGTGACGGAAGGCATGAAGGAAGCTCCCAGCGACCTGACCTCCAGCGCGCTGGACGTGCTCGCCAACGACGGGGTGGTCAAGAATCTCGTCGCCAACGTCGCCAGCGGCGTCGGCCTGCCTCCCTCCATCACGGCCATGATCACCGGCGGCGGAGATCCGTCCAAAGTCGACCAGACCCAGGCCGTCAACGACATGATGAAGAACAACCCGGCGATGCAGAACGCCCTGCAGCAGCAGCCCCAGCAGGCGCCGGCGGTTCTCCTCAACCGCCGCTGACCCCGTTTAAACGGAACGCCCCGCGTCCTCGACGAGGAGGGCGCGGGGCGTTCGTCTCTGGGTCCGAGAGCCGGCTTACTTCGAAATGACCTTCGCCGTGGAACCGGTCGAAGTGGAACTGGGCGCCAAGGGCAAGCACTCGGTTCCACCGCCCGGGGTCGCGACCTGATAGGTGCCTTGACCGCACACCGCGCTCGGCGGGGGCATCGAACCGCTGGCGTTGATGTTCGTCCCGCTGCAGCCGCTGCTGCTGCCGCAAGCCACCGAACCGGCCACGCCCGCGGCCAACGCGACGGTCAAAGCGCGCCAAAGCCAATTTTTCATAATCATCCCCCCTTACCGCGACTGCACGGCCGAAGGCAGTTCGCAAACGCCGTTGACGTTGACGGTCCCCGGGCCGCACGTGTTGGGGGGCGGATAGTTGCTGTTCGAGTTCAGATTCGTGGGATTGCAGCCGCTGCTGGTGCCGCAGCCTATCGCGCAGCCCGCGGCCGCCGCCAAGGCCATCGCCGACAAACGCAAAATCTTCATACGTCCTCCCTTGCACTCTGCGGTCATGGGGATAGTGTAGGGGCGCACTCCGGAACTGTCAAGGCTTGAGCCCCCCTTTTATCGTTTTTTTACCGCTCCGATCCGGGACTCCGCCCGCCAACGCCTCTCTTAGGACTCCGGAAATCCAGCGCGGCATCCAGAGCAGATGGACGATGGCCGTGTAGTGGCCGCCCGGCACCCAGACCTGTCGGGCCGCGGGAAACGCGGCCAGGAGCTTCCGGGCGTTCTCGTGCGGGATCACGGTGTCCCAGCCGGCGTTGACCAGGAGCGCCGGCTTGCCCGCGTTGCGCTCCGGGTGCTCGAGCGCGTCCAAACCCGACCACGCTGCCCTCAGTTCGTCGGGCTTGAGCCCCATCTTGCGCGCGAACGGACCGGTCAGGGAGCTGTTGATCAGCAAGGACGGGAAATCCGCGCCGCCCAGGAGGAAGACCGCGAACCGCGGCCGCGGATCGAGGGCGTACGTCACCGAGGCCACGATCGCGCCGAGGCTGATCCCGAATAGGGCGATGCGGTCCGGGTCCGCCTCCGGCCGCGCGGCCAGCACGCCGAGCGCGCGCCGGGCGTCCAGGACCGACTGCCGGAAATTGGCCGCCAGCCGCTTCGGCGTGCGCGCGAGGAAGACCTGCCCGCTCGGCTCCGACGGGTCGGGACGGCGGTGGAACTGCGTCGGCATCTCCAGCCACATCACGACGAAGCCGTCGCGCGCGAAGCGGTTGGCGAAGCGGGTCTCGATCCACACGTTCGGCGCGGCCATCACCGGCAGGATCAGCACCGCCGGCGCCTTGGCGCCCGCCGCGGACTTGGGAACGAGCAGGTGGGCCCAGACGACGTCGTTGGCGGGCCACGGGCTTTTTGCCGGCGAAGGAAAGCGCAGCACGGTCTCCGTCCAGTCCGGCCCCGGGAGGGTCTGCGCGACCTCGACTTTGAAGCCGCCCGGAGGAAGGTCCAGCGGCGCGGCCGTCGCGGCCGCCGCGAGCAGGAGCGGCGCGAATGGGAGCATTAGAACCCCATGACCAGGGAGCACGCGCCTTGGTAGATGTCGTGATTTCCGAGGGACGTCGCGGTGACGACCGTGGACTTGCCCATGACCCAGTACGAGGACTCGAGCTTCAGCGCGAAGTGCTCGCTGAGCTGATAGTTCAGCGCGGCGGTGTATTTGTCGATCTGCGTCTGGACCTCGGGCGCCGTCGTGTTGGCGGCGGTCATGGACGGATAGACCGTCGTGCCGTCGTTGTAGTTCAGCAGGAAGTCGAGCAGCGGGCCCCGGCGGTACATCTGGTTGAAGACGAGGACGCCGGTCAGGCGCTTGCCGAACCGCGGCTTGCGCAGGATCGGGAACGCGGCCTGCACGTAATAGCCGTACAGCTCCTCGCGCAGGCGGATCTGCTGGGTCGGAGCGACGAGCGTCGGGCTCGACGCGGAGCTCGACGAGACGGCGAGGGGGTTCAGGAACTGGTCGGTGCTGTACTCGGCCTCTCCCGAGAAGCTGATGCCCTGGTACTGGAATGACCAATTCATGTCCCACATCTGGTAGTTGAGCTGACCCTCGAGATCGTACTGGCCGCCCATGCCGGAAAAGCCCAGGAGCACGCCGTTGAGGTCCGCGTCCCGTTCCGGGATCGGGAACGGCAGGCGAAGATCGCCGAGAGCGAAGATCAGCCGCCCTCCGATCGCCTTGTTGTTGTTGTTGTCGGCGAGGTTGTTGTTCTGGTGGCCGAAGTCGTCGGTGACTCCGTTCGTGGGGATGCTCGGGATGCCGAGGTTGTTGACGTTCGGGAACGCGCGGGAGCGGTTGCCGCTTTCGCTCAGCCCGTTGACGACGTAGACGGTGATTTCGTCCGGGACGAGAGGATGGACGCGCACCGGGTACCAGCTGAAGCGGGCGCCGACGTCGGTGTAGCCGGCGCTCACGGGAGGACGCGGCGAGTTCGGGCGCACGACGAGGTCGAGGCTGTCGGGCGAGGCGAACAGGAGAGGCCTCGTCACGGTCAGGATCTCGTCGGGCCGGTAGAGTTCGTTTTCGCGGCCGAACGGCACCAGGAACTTGCCCGCCTGGATCCGGATCCGGCGGATCCGGTCGTACTCCGCGAACATCTGGTAGAGCTGGACGTTGCCCTGCAGCGCGGTCGGCGCGCTCATCTCCAAATGGAAGGGCACGCCGGGACGGACCGGACCTTCCACGCCGAAGTACATGTCGGAGAGATAGACCTCGTCCTGGATCTGGGTCTCGTAGCCGGGCGTGCGGGGGCCGACGTTGCGCCAGTTGACCGAAGCGCTGCCGAACAGGTGGATGTCGCTCAGCCGCTTCAGGACGCCCGCGATGTCCGTCGGAGTCTGGGGCGCGGCCGGATCGACCGCCGGCGGCCCCGGCGGCGGGATGGCGGCGCTCCCGGGGGCCGCGCTCCCGGCGCACGGCGCGGCCAGAACAAGCGCCGCGCCGAGCAGAATTTGACACAGAACGGTCGATGATGTACGATGGGGCACGTTGAGTCCAGTATAACGCGTTTTGGGCGATCGCGCCACGCGTTCAATCAAGGGGGAAGATTCCATGTCTCACGTGATCGTCGAAGGTTGTCTCGGCGAAGTTTACGCCGCCTGCGTGGACGTTTGCCCGGTCGAATGCATCCATCCCGGCACCTATCAGGGCAAGCCGTTCATGATCATCAATCCCGAAGTCTGCATCGACTGCGGCGTCTGCCTGCCGGAGTGCCCGATCGGCGCGATCGTCGGCTCGGTCGACGAGAACCCGGCGTGGGCCAAGATCAACGCCGAGCTGACCCCGACCTTCAAGGACAACCCCAAGGTCACGCCGCGCGCGCCCAACGATCCCCCGCACAACCCGGCCAACAAGCTCGTCAAGTAAGCCGGCCTCGATCGAAAAAGCCGAGCGGCCCACGCGGTCGCTCGGCTTTTTTTCTCGCTCCTCGGCCGCGACGCCGACCTCCGCCATGAACCACGACATCGTCCACCGCACGCCGCTCGACGCCGCGAAAGCGCGGGCCGGCGGGCTTGAGCGCCTGCCCTTTTCCGAAGGCCTGTTCCGCTCGAAGGCCGCGACGGGGACGCTGGAGTCTCCCGACCTGGAGTCCCCCTTCCCGTTCGACGACCTCGTGGGCTCGTTCTCGGCCGACGTCCCCCCCGGCGGCGAGCTCGAGTTCTCGGCCAAGGTCCGCACGGAGTCCGGCTGGTCCGAGTGGTACGCGCTGGGCGCGCAGACGCACGCCGGCTTCGCGTCCGCGCCGAAATCGGACGACGCGCGCGCCGCGCTCGACGTCGACCAGCTGAAGCTCAAGTCGAAGGCGACCGCCGCGCGCTACCGCTTCAAGTTCCGCGCCGGACGCCGCCCGGTGCGCCTGCGCTCCGTCGCGCTCGCGCTCTCCGACGCGTCCGCGCCCGACGCGCCTCCCGCGCCGTCCATGGGGCCGTGGACGCGGGAGCTCTCCGTCGCCCCGCGCTCGCAGCGCGACGAGAGCGAGAAGTACAAGCACGACGTCTGCTCGCCGACCTCGCTGGCCATGATCCTCGAGTACTGGGGCCGCCGGAAGGCCACCGAGGAGGTCGCCCTCGCGGTGCGCGACAGGTCGTCCCAATTGTTCGGCAATTGGCCGGCCAACGCCGCCTACGCGGCGTCGTTCGGGCTCGACGCGCGCGTCGCGCGGCTCGACTCGATCGCGGATCTCGAGCGCGAGATCGCCGACGGGCGTCCCGTCGCCGTGAGCGTCACCATCGGCCCGGGCGAGCTTCCCGGCGCCCCGTTGAAGCAGTCTTCGGGCCACCTGATGGTCGTGATCGGCTTCACCTCGGAAGGCGACGTGATCGTCAACGACCCCGCCGGCGACGGCCGCGGCGACGTGCGCCGCGTCTACGGCCGGGCGGCTTTCCACAAAGTCTGGCGCGTCAACAAGCGCGGCCTCGCCTACCTCGTGGGCCCGGACCTGCCGCGGCGCCTGACCGTGGGCGTGCCGGTCTCGGACCTGTGGTCCAAGCCCGTGCGCCGCGCGAAGGTCAGCCTCGACGACGCCGCGCACCTGTCCCAGCTCCTCTACGGAGAGAAGGCGACCGTCCTCGAGGCGAAGGGCGACTGGGTGCGCGCGCGCGCCGAGGAGCAGGACAGCTTCGTGCCCGCTCAGGCCTGGGAGGGCTACACCGGCTGGATGCGCGCCGGCGACCTGTCCTCGGCCGAGGCGCCCGTTTCGAACGCCGTCGTGCGCGTGCGCCAAGCCCTCGTGCATCGCGGCGCCGAGATCCTGACGCTGTCGGTCGGCACGCGCCTGACGCGCGTGTCGGAGTCGGGCGGGACCGCGACGGTGCGCCTGCTCGACGACTCCCTCGCGGAGATGCTCTCGTCCGAGCTCTACGCGCCGCCGTCCCAGCCCACCGCCGCCTCGCGCGCCGAGATCATCCGGACCGCCGAGCTGTTCCTGGGCACGAGCTACTACTGGGGCGGGCGCTCCGGCGTCCAGCCCGACCCGAAGTTCGGCGTGGACTGCTCGGGGCTCGTGAGCCTCGCCTACCGCCTCCACGGCCGCGACGTGCCCCGCGACGCGCACGAGCAGAAGCTCAAGTCCCGCCCCATCCGCAGCGCCGAACTGCAGAGCGGCGACCTGGTCTTCCTGACCGACGGCGAGGACTCCGACCGCGTCACCCATGTGATGATCTTCACCGGCGGCGACGGCCTCATCGAGAGCCGCAAGTCCTCGGGACGCGTCCTGCGCACGACGTTCCTCGAGCGCTTCGGCCGAGCCGCCGCGAACGTCGATTCCGGCGACGTCCTCACCGATCTCTCCTTCGTCCGCTCGCGGCGGCGGCGCATCTTCTTCGGCTCGTACTTCTGATCCGCGCCCTCAGCGGCCCGATTTCCCCGGCGCGGGCGCCGTCTCGATCTGCATGGTCGAGTGCACGATTCCGTAGCGCTCGCGCAGGAAGGAGTTCGCGGCGGCGAGGATCGCGGCGGAATCGGCGCCGGGATGAGCGTACAGCTTCGCCGACAGCTCCGCGCCCAGCGAGTTCAGCGCGCGCACGTGCAAGTCGATCACGCTCGCCACGCCCGGCACCGAGCGCAGGTCCGCCTCGAGACGGTCCATGTCGACGCCCCTCGGCACCGAGTCCATGAGCACGTCCCACGACGGGCGGCCGAGCTCCCATGCGACGCGCAGGACCATGACGACCATCGCGGCCGTCGCCAGCGGCATCAGGAAGGTCCAGCCGAGGGCCAGGCTCGCCGCGGCGGCGAGCATGACGCCGAACGTGCCGGCGGCGTCGGTCGCCGCGTGAAGGAAGGCGCCTCGCATGCCCAGGTGCTCGCCCTGGTGACGGTGCAGCATCCACGCGGAGATCAGGTTGGAGACGATGCTCAGCGCGGCGAACCCCAGGACGCCCCAGCCGCGCGCGGCGGCGGGATGGACGAAGGCCGCGTACGCGCCCGGAATCATCGCGACGCCCATCGCCGCGATGGCCAGCGAGCCGACGAAGGAAAACACGGCCTCGGCCTTGAGCCAGCCGTAGGTCTTGCGCGATGTCGGCGGGCGGCGCGCGATGAACATCGCGAGGAGCGCCGCCGCGTCGAGCGCGCGGTCGCCGGCGAGGTGCAGGGCGTCGGCGCGCAGGGCGAGGGTGCCGGTCATCAGGCCGCCCGCGAACTCGACCGCGGCGAAGGCCAGGCCGACGACGATCGAGCTCTTCAGCGCGGCCGCGTGCAGCGGGCTCGCGGCCAGCGGCAGGTCCTCGGCGGGCGGAATGAGATTCGCTCGGCCGGCGGCGGCCTGACGCGCCGTCGCCGCCGCGAGCGCGCGCGCGACGGCGGCGCTCGCGGCCGGGCGCTTCTCGACCCCGTCCATCCAGGACAGGGTCGCGATCGCCTTCGGGCTGCGCGCTCCCGCCAGCGCCGCGATCGCGGCCATGCGCACTCCCTCGGAGCGATCGATCAGCCCGGAGGCGCCCAAAGTCTCGAGCGCCTCGGGCGCGTCGGCGAAGCGCGCGATCCAGCCCAGGCCGACGGCGGCCGTCTCGCGCGAAACCGGGAACGGGCTGAGCTTGAGCGTGCGAATGAGTCCCGGCGCGGCCCTTCCGGCGAGAAAGACCAGTCCGGCGCGCGCGGAACGGCGCACGCGCGGCGAGGGATCCTTCTCGGCGGCTTCGCCGAGCAGCGGCACGGCGTCGACGCGGCCGAGGCCCGCGAGCATGCGCGCCGCGGTGGCCCGGCGCACGGCCGGAAGGGCTCCATCGGAAAGGCGGGCCGCGTGGCGCTGGACGAGCACGCCGTCGCGGTAAAGCCCCCACAGCGCCGCGACGCCGGCGACGCGCGCCGCCAAGTTTCCCGCGCGCGCCAGAACGCCCGGCTCCTCGACGCGCACCCCGAACAAACGCCGCGAGCGCGGGCTCATGCGGAAGCCGGGCGCCTTCGCCGAAGGAACGATGTCCCAGCCGGCATCGTCGCGGAGCTCGGGACCGCCGGCGGCGGCGGGCCCCAAGGCGTCGAACAGCGCGGCCGCGCCGGACGCGGCGGCCTCGGCCGTCGCGCGCGGGACGGCGGCCGTCGCGGCCGCGGCCGCGGGCTTCGCCGCGGGCGCGGCGGCCGGAACCGCCGCGGCGGGGAGCGCGGCGCCGGCGGGCCGGGCCGCCGCGGCGGCCGCCGGCGCGGGGGGGGGGGGGGGGGGGGGGCCCCGGGGGCCGCCCGCCGGGGGGGCCCGGGGCCGCGCCCGACAGGCTCAGGACGACGGGGGGCGCCGCCGGAAGCGAAAGACTCGGAACGAGCGCGCCCGGCGCCTGGAGGATCGAAGTCGCGCCAACGAGAGGGGCGGGGCGGACGGCGGCCTCGCCGGCGCGCGCCGCCTGCGCGGCCGCGCCGGCGGGAAAACCGGCGGCGGCCACGGCGGCGGCCATCACGGCGGCGGCGGCGCGTCTCGGCATCACGAGTCTATTATAAGGGCAAAGGCCGCCCCCTCTCCTGGGCCGACGGGCCCGGCGAAACGGGGCCAATCGGCCCGGCGCGCCCGCTCGAGGATATCGCGGCGCGCTCGATTTAGAGTAAGCTTCCCGAATATGGTCAAGATCAAGCGCGCGTTCGAGAAGAAGGCTCCCGAGGACGGCTACCGCGTCCTCGTGGACCGCGCCTGGCCCCGCGGCATTCCGACGGGGCCCGGCGCGTTCGATTACTGGGCCCAGGAGCTCGCGCCCAGCGCGGGGCTGCGCGAGTTCTACCACAAGGATCCGAAAAAGTGGCCCGAGTTCCGCGACAGCCTGCGCGAGGAGCTCAAGGTTTCCCCCGCGCGCCGGACGCTCGAGCGGCTCGCCGAGCTGGCGAAGACGCAGACCGTCACCCTTCTTCACGGCTCGCGGGAGCTGGAAAGGAACAACGCCGCGGTCGTGAAGGAACTCATCGAAGGCGTTTTTTAGAAGCGCGGGAGAGCCCCATGCACATGCAGAGAATACTGCCGGCGGACCCGGCTCGGATGCCGGCAAAGACGAAGGAGCATCTGGACCAGATCCAGAAGAGACTGCACCGCGTGCCGAACATGCACGCGACCATGGCCAACGCCCCCGCCGTGCTCGACGCCTATCTCGCCATGAACGCCGCGCTGGCGCACTCGTCGCTGGACGCCGGCCTGCGCGAGCGCATCTGCCTGACGGTGGCCGCCGCCAACTCCTGCGACTACTGCCTGGCCGCCCACGCCGCCGGGGCCAAGGCCCTCAAGATCGACGACGCCGAGATCGCCAACGCCCGCGAGGCGAAGTCGTCCAATCCCCACTACGCGGCCGCGCTCGCCTTCGCGCGCGCCGTCGTCGAGGACATGGGCACGGTGACCGACGCGGAGTTCGCCTCGGTCAAGAAGGCCGGCTGGGACGACGCCGCGATCATCGAGATCACCGCCGCCGTCGCCGCCAACATCTTCGCCAACTACTTCAACCACGTGGTCGGAACCCAGGTCGACTTCCCCGCTCCGGCGGTCCCGCACAAGTAGCCGCGGGAGGATCGTCTCAGGGCTTTCGAGACCGCCCGGACGGCGGGACGATGAGGCAGGGACGGCTGCTGAGCTGGATCAGCTTGCTCGAGACGCTGCCGAGCAGGAGCCTCCGGAGAGAGCCGAGCCCGCGCGCGCCCGCGACGATCAGGTCGGACGCGTCGCGGTCCGCCGCGGCGCGGACCGTCGCGGCCGGATCGCCGAACCCTTGAAGCGTCCGGACGGCGCCCGGCGCGCCCGCGCAGCGCTTGGCGGCGTTCGAGAGGACCCTCTCGAAGATCTCCGCGCGCGAGAGCTTCTCCGCGCTCTGGAGCTTGAGGAGCTCCGAAGCCAGGGGCTTCCCGTCGTCGACGGCGATCAGCGCCAACTCCGCGCCCGTCTGCCGCGCCAGTTCCGCCGCGAAACCGGCGGCGCGCAGCGCGGATTCCGAGCCGTCCACGGCGGCGAGTATCCTCTTCAGCATGGACGCGCCCCTAAGGGGTCAGAACCAATCGCCCCGCCGCGCCGCCGCTCTTGAGCCGCGCGCAGACGTCGTTGATGCGGTCGAGCGGGACGAACTCCGTCTCTTCGAGACTCAGACGCCCGCTCTCGGCCAGGGCGACGACCTCCCGCAGCTCTTTGAGCGTTCCCCAAAGCGTGGCCTCGAAGGTCACCTCGAAACGGCTGTTCGCGAGGACCTTGAGATTCGCCGCGCCTCCGCCGAGCCCGATCTGAGTCGCTTTGCCCATCGCGCGCGTGGACGAGATCGCGGCCGCGAGCGTTTGGTCCTTGCCGACGAAGTCGAAGGAGGCGCAGACGCCCGCGCCTCCCGTCAGCTCGAGGATCTTCTCGACCAGCCGGGGGTCGCGCCCGTCGAGCGCGTAAGCCGCGCCTTCCCGGCGGGCGAGCTTGAGCTTTTCTTCGCTCGTGTCGACGGCGATGATCTCGCAGCCGCTGAAGAGCCGGAGGAGCTTGAGGCCGTACTGCCCCAGGCCGCCGAGGCCGATGACGAGGGCCTTGGAGTCCGGCTCGAGGAACGGAAGGGCCTTCTTGATCGCCCGATACGGCGTCAGCGCCGCGTCGGCCAGCGGCGCGGCGCTCCGCGGGTCGAGCTTGGAAAGCTTGACGAGATACCGCTCCATGGGGACGAGGAGGTGCTCGGCGAAGCCTCCGTTCCACTGAGAGAGGCCCGCCCACTGAGGACGGACGCAGAGCTGCTCATGTCCGGTCACGCAAGGCGCGCACGTCCCGCAGCCCCAGCCCCCGTAGACGACGACGGCGTCGCCTTCGCGCACCGTCGTCACGCCGCGGCCCGCGGCCGCGACATATCCGGCGTTCTCGTGCCCGAGCGTCAGCGGCAGGGGAAGCGGCAGGTCGATCTCGCCGTCGATCACGTGCAGATCGCTGCGGCAGAAGCCCGCTCCGGCGATCTTGACGAGCACCTGCCCCGCCCCCGGCACGGGCGTCGGGACTTCGTCGAGCGACAACGGAGCATGATACTTGTGCAGTCTCGCGGCTTTCATGGTGTTCCCCCCCAGAGCCGGCGGCTGGCAATTCTCGACGCCTGCGGCGGCGCCCCTTCGAGACCGTCGGCGGCGTCTGACGTTTAGACGCAACATTCGAGCCGTCATTATTGGAATTTAAGACGGAGTGTTGCGAGGCGGACGGTGACGACATTTTTTCCCGGAGCCAACCATGAAAAACATGATGGTCGAAATCCGTCCCGAGATCGAATATCCCCAGCAGGGCGAGACGATCGTCTCGCCGAGCTACACTTTCCGCGTCGGAGCGCCGGCGGGCGCCGAAGGCGTGGACGTCTCCATCGACCAGGGCCCATGGCTGGCTTGCCGCAACGCCGCCGGCTATTGGTGGTTCGACTGGTCGGCGATCGAGGACGGCGAGCACGAGATCATCGCCCGCACCCGCGGACCGAAGGGACGCTGGCTCATGTCCACGCCCCACGAGTTCATGGTCGCGACGACCGCCTGACGCGGCGGGCATCAGCGCGCGGAGACCTCATGGAAATACGATCCGTGAAATTTCGCGTCGGCCACGAATGGAGGGTGGGCGGTCTTTACAGCCCTTCTCGCGATGGGACGACGCCCGCGGTGCTGATGCTTCACGGGTTTCCAGGAGTGCAGCAGAACGAGGACATCGCGGCGGAGCTGTGCCGCCGCGGCATGACCGTTTTCATGCCGCATTTTCGCGGCTGCTGGGGAAGTCCCGGCCAGTTCAGCCTGCACGGACTCATGGAGGACGCCGGCGCGGCCCTGCGGCTCCTCTCGAGATACCATCACGTGGACTCCGAGCGAGTCGGCCTTCTCGGCTTCAGTCTCGGGGGCTGGATCGCGCTGAGGCTGGCGTCGCAGACGCACGTCGCGGCGGTCGCGGCCCTGGCGCCGGCCCTGCCGCGCGAGAACGAGTCGGGCGACGCGGGATACCTGCGCCGGAACGCGCGCGTGGTCAACATCCCCCGTCTCGACGAGGTCTGGTCCGAATACCTGGCGGCGGCGCGCGAGGATCATCCGGACGTCTATCTTCAACGCATCGCCCCGACCCCGGTTCTCTTCGTCCAGGGACTTCACGATCGGATGGTGCCCCCCGATGCCTCGTCCAAGCTCTGGTCCCTGACCGGGTGGCCGAAAAACCTGTTGGAACTTCCGAACGAGGATCACGAGTTCCAGAACGACCGCGCGACCGTGGTCGCGGCGGTGTGCGGCTGGCTGGTGTCCCAGCAGGTCCAAGAGCCGGACGCGGCGCGGGGATTTCAAGCCGTATCGTTGCGATGAATCTTTGTCGCCATCTCCGCCGCGCAGGCGCGGCGAGAAGCGAGGAGCGAACATGATCAAGACATCCAGCCGCAAACCTGCCGCCGCCCATCACCCAAAAACCCACCGCAAGACCACGGTGCATGTGAAGTATCCGCGCGCGGGGGAGACGATCAACCGCCCGTCCTACGCCGTCCAAGTGGAGGCGCCCTCCAAGCCGGTCCGCGTCGAGCTCCGCATCAACGCGTCCGATTGGCTGCCCTGCCGCGAGGCCCTGGGACTCTGGTGGTACGACTGGACCGGCTTCGAGCCCGGAAATCACGCCTTGGTCGCGCGCGTGACGACTCAGGACGGCGACGTCCTGGAGTCGGTCGAGCGCGAAATTCTCGCCGTCTAAGCCCGCGATAAGGTCCGCTGAAGTCCATCACCCAGAAGACGCGCGCCCAGTCTCGGGGCGCGGCGAGGTTTTTAATGCCCAAGTCAACAAGCCGTACGCCGGTCTTCGGAGCGAGTGAAGGGCCCTCGACGGTTCCCGGGCCCGAGAAATCCCCGGCGCCGGAGGCCCTGCGGCCCTCCTGGTTCTCGGGCGCGCCCACGGTGGAGTTCGATTGCCGCCGGACCGCCGGCCGCGCGCCGGCGCTGCGCGAGATGCTCCAAGCCGCCGAAGGAATCCCTCCGGGCCGGCTTCTCGCGGTGCGCGCCGATCGCGAGACCGTCCTCCTGTCCCGATCCCTCGCGAAGAGAGGATTCACCCACTGGTCCGAAGAGGACGGCGAAGGCGGACGCCGGAACTTATTCTTGAGAATCACGTGGTGACGGCCGCTCCCGATTGCCCGCGCCGCGACGACGCCTGAGCCGCGGCAATTTCCTATCATGGGGTCCTCGGGGGAAGGAGGAACCGTGACGAAGCTTGAATTCGATCCGAAAAAATCCGCCTTGGTCGTCATCGACCTTCAGAAGGGCATCGTCGGCATGCCCGTGGAGCCGCGCGGCTCCGGCGAGGTCGTCCGGAACTCCGCGAGCCTGGCCGCGGGCCTGCGCGCCAAGGGCGCCTTCATCGTCCTCGTGCGCGTCGCGTTCTCCCCGGGCGGGAAGGACCGGCTCCAGCCCGAGTGCGACGCGCCGATGGCCCCGGGGAAGCTCCCCGACGACTGGGCCGAGATCGTCCCCGAGCTGGCGCCGAAGGCCGGCGACCACGTGATCGTCAAGCGGCAGTGGGGCGCGTTCCATGGGACGGACCTGGATCTTCAGCTGCGGCGCCGCGGAGCGACCACCATCGTCCTCTGCGGCATCGCCACCTGCTACGGCGTCGAGAGCACCGCCCGCGGCGCCTACGAGCTCGGCTACGAGCAGATCTTCGCGGAGGACGCCATGGCGTCCCGCTCTGCCGCGGAGCACGAGCACGCGATCGCCCGGATCTTCCCGCGCATCGGGCGCGTGCGGAGCACCGCCGAGATTCTGGCCGCCGCCGGCTGAGCGGCGGCTACTTGCGGCCGGCGCGCAGGTCGGCCTCGCGCGAGCGGTACAGCGCGCAGGCGTCCCGGACGATTTGCCGCGCGTCGTCCCGGCCGAGGAACCTCTCGACCACGACGATCTTGTTCTCGAGCTTCTTGTAGTCCTCGAAGAAGCGCTGGATCTCGATCATCCGGTGCGGCGGAAGCTCGTCGATCGACTCGTAGTGCGAGTACTCGGGGTCGTCGGCGTGGACCGCGATGATCTTGTCGTCGGCCTCGCCCTGATCGAGCATCTTCATGACCCCGATCGGCTTGGCGCGCATGATCGCCAGCGGCACGATCGTCTCCTGGCAGAGCACGAGGATGTCGAGGGGATCGTGGTCCTCGCAGTAGGTCTGCGGGATGAAGCCGTAGTTCGCCGGATACTGGACCGAGCTGAACAGGATGCGGTCCACCCGGATCAGCCCGTTCGTCTTGTCCAGCTCGTATTTCGTCTTGGAGCCCTTCGGGACCTCGATCACCGCCGGAACCAGCGCGGGCGCTCCGGGGCCGATCTGGACGTCGTGCCAGGGATGCATGCGGCCACCATAGCAATTCGGCCGAGAAAGTCCTACTCGCCGCCTTCCGAGTCGTCGACGTCGGGGTCGACCGCCGCCGCCTCGATCGACGAGTCCGGATGATCCCCGAAGCCGTCAGGCTCGACGGCTTTGAACGCGTCGGCGACGATCCGATCGAGCGTCCGGGACGGAGTCCGCGCCCAACTCAGGCTCGCGGCCGGCGTCTTCGCGGCTTTCGACTTCTTGATCTTCGGTTTCATACGGACTCCCGGGAAGCCGTGGGCTTCTTTTCAGTGTAGTGCGCCGCCGTCCGCCGGTCAAGAGCCCCGAAAAAGATTTGATCGCCGCTTGATGGGGGCGGAGATTCGACGGGGCAATTAAGTAGAATCGGGCCATGCAGAAAAAGGCCTCGGCCGCCTGCGCCGCCGCGCTCCTCGTCCTGGGCGCCGCCGCGTCCGCCGCGCCGAGCCGCAAGCCCCGCGCCAAGGCGCCGCCGAAGAAGGCCGCGCCCGCGCCGCCGCCTCCCGTCGTCCCGCTCCATCCCCCGCGCGTCTCGAGCGAGCCGATCACGTTCGTCTGGCCGCCCGAGGGCGCGACGCTCTCCGCCGACGGCGAGTTCGCGTTCGGCAGCGTCGCCGATCCGGCCGCGCGTTTCACGATCAACGGAACGACCGTGACCGTCCATAAGGACGGCGGCTTCCTGGCCTGGCTGCCGGTCTCGCCCGGAACCTTCACCTTCCGCGCGGAGCTGGCGCTGTCCTCCGGCACCGCCGTCGCCGAGCGCCGCATCTTCGTGCCTCCCGCGCCCGTCCCCCTGCCCGACGGCCCGCTCGCCATCGACCCGGGCTCGCTGGCGCCGAAGGCCGACTTGGAGCTCCGCGGCGGAGACTGGTGGATCGCGCGCATGAAGGCCACCCGCGGCCGGGCCGCGCGCGTGCGCGCCGCGGACGGCGTCTGGCGGGACATGCGCGAGACGAACCCTCGTCTCGGGATCTACGAGGCCGTGTTCCAGGTCGCGCCCGGCGCGGAGTTCTCCGGCCCCCTCGAGTACAAGATCGGCTCGGGCTGGGGCGCCAAGCGCCTCAAGGGAACGGCGAAAGTGACGGCGACCGCCCAGCCCCCGGCCGTCGCCGTCGTCAAGGCGGGCTCCGCCGGGTTCGCCAACGTGAAGACCGCCGAGAACGGCGGCTTCCTGATCTTTCCCCCGCCGGGAACGCGCATGATCGCCAGCGGCCGCGACGGCGACTCCGTCCGCGTCGACCTGGGCCCCGGCCTTTCGGGCTGGATGGACGCCAAAGACGTCGATCTCGCGGCCGGAGCCGCGCCGCCGCGCGCGGAGACCGGCAACATCGGCGTGACCGAGACCTCCGCGGGCGCCACGATCCGCGTCTCCCTGACCGAGCGCGTCCCGTTCGACGTCGATGAGGACGACCAGCTCGACAAGCTCGTCGTGCGGATCTTCTCCGCCGTCGGCCACACGAACATCGTGAGCTTCGAGGGCGGAAGCGACTTCGTCGATCAGGTGCGCTGGCATCAGGAGTCGTCCGGCGTGGTCGCCGTGACCGTGGGCCTCAAGCCCGGCCGCAGGCTGTGGGGCTGGAACGCGCGCTACGACGGCGCTTCGTCGCTGCGCCTGGACCTGCGCCGGCCGCCCCGCGTGAACCCGAAGCGCCCGCTCGAGGGCCTCAAGGTCATGCTCGATCCCGGCCACATGCCGTCGGCGCCCGGCGCGATCGGGCCGCTCGGCACCAAGGAGATGGACGCCAACTACGCGATCGCGCAAGCGGCCGCCGAGCTTCTGCGGCGCGAGGGCGCCGTCCCCCTCCTCACGCGCGGCACGACGACCGACGAGGTCTCCCTGTCGGACCGGCCTCGGCAGGCCGTGGACCGCGGCGCGGACGTCTTCGTGAGCCTGCACAACAACGCTCTGCCCGACGGCACCAATCCGTTCGGCAAGCCGCGCGGCTTCACCGTGTTCTACTACCACCCCCACAGCCTCGCGCTCGGCCGCGCCGTGCACGCGGCGTACGCGGCAGCCGCGACGATCCCCGACGAGGGCCTGCAGTGGGACAACCTGCTCGTCGCGCGCCTGAGCGCGGTTCCGGCGATCCTCGTCGAGAACGCCTACATGATCTACCCCGAGCAGGAGGCCCTGCTCAACCAGCCCGCCTTCCGCGAGAAGCTCGCGCGAGCGCTCGTCGCGGGCCTACGCGCCTTCGCGCTCGCCGAAGGCGAGAAGCCGAAGAAGGCCCGATGAGCCCCCTCGCCCGCGGCCGCTTCGAGGCCCTCTGCGAGGTGATCCAGTTCCTCGCGACCGTCAAGGAGGCCGACGACGACCGCGTCTGGTCGCGCGTGACCGACAAGCTCGCCGCCGCGCTCGACTGCGAGGCCGCGACCTACTTCGCCTATCTTCCCAAGCCGGCGCAGCTCGTCGCGCGCGCGGCGATCGGCGCGGCCGGCCACCGCGTGGAGACGCGCCGCATCGACTCCGGCCAAGGCCTGTGCGGCTGGGTCGCCAAGTTCCGCGAGCCTCTCCTCGTCGACGACGCGTACTCCGACCCGCGCTTCCTGAAGTCGTTCGACGAGGCCACCGGCTACAAGACCAGCCACGCCCTCGTCGTCCCCCTGTTCGACCGCCTCGAGCTCTCCGGAGTGCTCGAGCTGATCAACAAGCGCGGCGGCCCCTTCGACGACGGCGATCTCGCCCTCGTCGCGGCCGCCTGCCAGGCCGCGTCCCTGTCGCTGCGCGCGCTGCGGCTCGAGTCGACCGTGGACAAGGTCACCGCCCACAACGCGAGCATCCTCGAGAACCTCGGCGGAGGCTTTCTCGCCATCGACGCGCACGGCCGCCTGATGCTGTGCAACCCCGCCGCCAAGAAGCTGCTCGAACTGCCCGACGACCTTCCGCTCGGCCAGCCCATCGACCAGAGCCTCAGCGCCATCCCCGAGATGGGCGAGATCCTGCTGGACACGCTCGTCAAGAAGGAGACCGTCAAGCGCCAGGACCTCTGGTGGAACCGCCGGGGCGAGGCCCGCGTCCTGGGCTACTCGACGCTGCTGATCCAGGACCCCAAAGGCGAGGTCGTCGGCGCCGGCATCACCTTCCAAGACATCACCCAATTCCAGAAGAAGCCGTAGAGGCGGGGAGAACGAAGCAAATGATCCAGAAGGTCCCCGCCGCCGCCTGGTGGATTCTCGGCGCGGGAATCGCCTGGATCGCCGTGCTGCGCTTCGAAAGCATGATGGTCTTCGTCCCGAGCCGCGAGATGGCGGCGCACCCGGGCGCTTACGGCCTTCGCTTCGAGCGCCTCTGGCTGACGGCCTCGGACGGCGTGCGCCTGCGCGCGTGGTGGATTCCCGGCCCGCGCGAGGACTCGCCCGTCATGCTGTGCCTGCACGGCAACGGCGGGAATCTCTCGTCGCGCGTCGACAAGATGAAGCTCTTTCACGACGCGGGCGCGGCCCAGCTCTGGGTGGAGTGGCGCGGCTACGGCGAGAGCTCCGGGTCGCCCGACGAGGCCGGGCTCGACCGCGACGGCCGCGCCGGCTGGGATTGGCTGACGCTCGAGCGCGGGATTCCGCCCGCGCGCGTCGCGCTGTACGGCGAGTCGCTGGGCTGCGGCGTGGCCGTCGAGCTCGCGACGCGCGTGCCCGCGGGCGGGCTGATCGTCGACAGCGGATTTTCGTCGATCGCCGAGATGGGACGCGCGGTCCTGCCGTGGTTTCCCGCCGCGCTCCTGAGCATCCGCTTCGACAACCTCGCCAAGCTCCCGCGCGTGACGATGCCGACGCTGTTCCTGCACAGCCCGCAGGACGACATCATCCCCTACGAACAGGCCCTCCGCAATTACGCCGCGGCCGGCGGACCCAAGACCTTCGTGGAGCTCCGCGGCTCGCACAACGACGGGTTCCTCGAGACCGGTCCCGCCTACGCTTCGGCGATCCGGGACTTCCTGTCGGCGCGCGTCCGCTAATCGGCGTCGACGCCGATCTGGGGGCAGTCGCGGCGCAGGGCGCAGGCGTCGCAGGCCGGGTTCAAAGCCTTGCAGACCCGGCGGCCGTGCCAGATCACGGCGTGGGACCAGAACACCCAATCCTTCCGGGGCACGCAGCCCGCGAGATCGCGCTCGACCTTCACCGGATCCGCTTCCTCCGTGAGGCCGAAGCGCCGGCTCAGCCGCATCATGTGCGTGTCGACGACCACGCCCTCCGGCTTGCCGTACACCTCGCCGAGCACGACGTTCGCGGTCTTGCGCGCGACGCCGCGCAGCGAGAGCAGCTCCTCCATCGTGCCCGGAACCCGGCCCGCGAAGCGCTCCAGGATCAGGCGCGAGGTCTCGAGAATGGACTTCGCCTTCGTCCGGTAGAAGCCGCAGGAGCGGATGAGCCCCTCCAGCTCCAGCGGATCGGCGGCGGCGTAATCGGCCGCGGTCTTGTAGCGCTGAAACAGGGCCTTCGTGGTCTTGTTGACGCGCACGTCGGTGCACTGCGCCGACAGGATGACGGCGATCAGGAGCTCGAGCGGCGACGAGTAGTCGAGCTCGCAGTGCGCGTCGGGGTACAGCTTGCGCAGGCCTTTGAGCAGGGCTTTGACGCGGGCGGGCTTGTCGATCATCGCTTCTCGATGGGATAGTAATAGATTCCGAGGTTCACGGGGTTGTCGACGAAGCCGCGCACCCACTCGCGCAGGGCGAAGACGCCGGTCGGATGGACGGTGAAGATCGCCGGGCAGTCCTCATGGCCGCGCGCCAATATTTTCTTGTACAGCGCGGCTCGCGGGGCGGACGAGGACAAGGAGGCCGCCTTCTCGATCATCGCGTCCAGCGCGGGGTCGGAGAAACCCTGAGCGGACGGATAGCGGCCTTGGGAATGATAGAAGGCGTAAACAAAATTATGAGCGTCGGGATAGTCCGCGACCCAGCCGCGCACGAACAAGGGCATCAGGCGGCGCTGGCCCTTGTCCACGAAGTTCGCCCAGTCCACGCCGCGCAGGTCGATCCGGAACTTGGGGTTCAGCTTCTCGACGCCCTTCTTCAGGATCTGGGCCGCGGCCGCGCTCGCGTCGGCGCCGGTGTTGTAGGTCAGCGTGAACTGGAACCCGTTCTCCCAGACCTTGCCGCCGAAGGCCCTGCGCAGATGCTCCGCGGCCTTCTTCAGGTCGTAGTCGGAGCGGGGCTGGTCCTTGTCGTAGCCCGTCACCCACGGCGGAATGGGGCCGATCGCGCGCGCGGCGGAGCCCTTGAACGTATCGCGCAGGAGCGCGTCGTCGTCGAACGCGCGGGCGAAGCCCTTGCGCACGTCGGGATCGGCGAAGAAATCCGGCGGGATTCCGCCGCCGTCGAGACGGCCCGAGCCGATGTCGGGGTTGCCGGCGGGATTGATCTTGACGGTGAAGAACAAAACGGGGTCGGTCTCGAGGCGCGGCAGGCGATCGGCGACGCGCACGCCGGGAAGACTCGCCAGCTGCGCCAGATAGGGCCGCGGAGTGTCGATGAGGTCCGCGTCGCCGGCCGCGAGCATGAGCTTGCGCGTGTTGAGGTCGGGCACGGATTTGACGAGCACGCGCCGCAGCTTCGCGGGACCGCGCCAGTAGCCGTCGCGGCGCTCGAGCAGGGTGTAGCGCGCCGCGCGGTCCCAGCGCTCGAGCTTGAAGGGCCCCGCGCCGTTCATGTGGTCGAAGAGGTAGGACTTCTCCTTCGGGGGATCGTTGAAGGCTTTCCACGTCTCCGCGCGCCCGTCCCACTCGCCGTGCGCGGCGCACCAGGCCTTCGGCGTCACGTAGGACCAGCGCGCCAGGACCGACAGGAACGGTCCGAACGGGCGGGGAAGTCGGATCACCACGTCGCGCCCCTCGACGCGCACGCGCTCCGCGAGCGCGGCGAAATCGAGCGCGATCCTGCCCGAGGAGTCCCGGGTCGACGCCGTCCCGGCGATCGGCTCCAGAAGCAGCGCCGACGGCCCGCCGGCGGCGTCCGTGATCATGAAGCGCAGCAGAGAGTAGCGCACGTCCTCGGGCGCGACCTCGGTCCCGTCCGAGAACTTGACGCCCTCGCGGATCGGGAAGCGGTACGTGCGTCCGTCCGCCGAGATCAGGCCGTTGCGCCGGCTCGGCACTCTCGACGCGATCCGCGGCTCGTACTCGGTCAGCGACGAGCCCTTGTAGGCGATCAAGGTCTCGTAGACGTTCTGGATGAGCGACTGGCTCGACGCGTCGTACGGGAACGCGGGATCGAGGCTCGACACGTCCTGGATCTCGGCGAGCGTGAAGGTGTCCGGATTCTTGACGGGCTCGGCCGCGCGCGCGGCGGCGGCCAGGAGCAGGGCGGCGAGCATGGGCCGAGGATATCAAAATTGCTAGCATCGGCTTCGTCTCCGGCCGCGAGGAGACGGCCTCATGGCCGAACCACTCAGCCCCCCCGCGAAGTCCTTCCTCGGAAATTTCCTGGTCCTCCGGGGCGCGGTCCGCGAGCTCTGGATCATCTTCGGCGCCAAGCTCCTCGCCATCCTCGCCTACGGCATCATGAACTCCACTTTGGTGCTCTGGCTGTCCTCGGACCTGGGCTACTCCGACACGCGCGCCGGCTTCATCGTCGCCGCCTGGTCGACGGCCATGACGCTCTTCACCGTCCTGGTGGGCTCGCTGGTCGACGCCATCGGCCTGCGCAAGGCCTTCCTGCTCGGCTTCGCCGTCTGCATCTACGCCCGCGCCGTGCTCACCTTCTGCACCGTCAAATGGCTCGTCCTCCCCGCCGGCCTGCTGCCTCTGGCCCTGGGCGAGGCGCTCATGACCCCGGTCATGGTCGCGGCGGTGCGGCGCTACTCCACGACGGCCCAGCGCTCCGTCTCCTTCTCGATCTTCTACGCGATGATGAACGTCGGATTCCTGATCGGCGCCTGGATCTTCGACTATGTCCGCAAAGGGCTGGGCGAGTACGGCCATTTCACCGTGCCGGTCCTGGGCGTGCAGCTGAGCGCGTACCGGACGCTTTTCTTCCTGAGCTTCCTGGTCACGATCCCGAACCTCGTCATCATGTACTTCAGCCTGCGCGACGGCGTCGAGGCCACGGACGAGGGCGTGAAGATCACCCCGGAGAAGCCCAAATATCCGGCCGAGCGCCTGTTCAAGGCTCTCGGCCTCACGATCCGCGACGCTTGCCGCGACACCGTCCGCATCTTCTCCGGGCTCTGGAAGCAGCCCGCCTTCTACCGGTTCCTCGCTTTCCTATCCCTGGTCGTCGCCGTCCGGCTGGTCCTGCTGCACATGTACTACACCTATCCCAAGTTCGGCATCCGCGAGCTGGGCGCGGGCGCGCCCATCGGCCGGCTCTGGTCGCTCAACTCGATCGTCGTCATCCTGCTCGTGCCCATCGTGGGCGCGCTCACCCGGAAGATCTCGGCCTACCGCATGGTGCTGTTCGGCACCACGCTGGCGGCGGGCTCCGTGTTCCTGATGGCCATGCCGCCCGAATGGTGGCGGCCGCTCGCCGACGGGCTGCCCGGCCGTCTCATCGCGCAGTCCTGGCTCGGAGTCCAAGGCGCCGTGAATCCTTATTACGTGATGATCTTCGTCTACGTCGTCGTGTATTCCATCGGCGAAGTGTTCTGGACCCCGCGGCTTTACGAGTACACCGCGGCCATCGCGCCCAAGGGCCAGGAAGGCTCGTACATGTCGCTGTCCTACCTTCCCTTCTTCGTGGCCAAGCTCTTCGCGGGCGGATTATCAGGGCTGCTGCTCGCGCGCTACTGCCCGGCCGAGGGCCCCCGGCATTCGCAGACCCTGTGGCTCGTCATCGCTCTGATGGCCACGATCACGCCCGTCGGCTTGGTGGTCCTGCGCCGCTTCATCCAGGTTCCGGAAGCGGGCCGGGAGGGCTAGCGCGGCGCGGGCGCCGTCGCGGACGACGGCGCGATCGCCGGCTCCGGGAAGGACGGGGAGTTGACGATCACCTTCGGCGTCGCCGCGAACGTCGCCGAGCGCCGGACGTACCCCTCCTCGGCGGCCGGAGCGGAGATCGGCTTCGCGGGCGGGGTCGTGTCCGGCCACAAGAAATAGATCGTCATGGCGAACCAGACGCCGATCGCCGAAGCCGCGGCGACGAAGACGCGCGGCTTTCGCAGCGCGGCCACGGCGGCCTGCGCGTAGGGATTGTCCAGAACCGCGCGCCCGATATCCCTGCGTTCGAGGGATTCCAGCAGGGGGTTCAGAAGATTGGACGGAAACGGCGCGGGCGCCGCCTTGGATTTGTTCTCGCGCGTGATCGCCGCGAAAGGATCGGCCGGCGGCGCGGGGACGGCGGACTTGGGCGCGCCGTAAAAAGAAGAAGGCTCCTTCTCGAAATCGGAGGGAGCCGGCGGCGCGGCGGGCGCGGACGGGAAAAGAAGATCCAGGCCCGCGGGCTTTCCGGCGAGCTTCCGCGCCACGGGGTCCCAGCCGCAGGCCGCGCAAATGCGCTCGGTTTCGGTGGTCTTGGAACCGCAGTTCGAACAGGTGGTCGCCATCGTCTCTCCGGCCGCGATTCTATAATTATTTTCGACCGATTGAATTGCCGGCTCCGGACGGATGATCGAGATTACAAGAGGCTTGACTTAAATCAACACGAACCGAGCGGACGCGTGATAGAATTCCCAGAAGCCGTGCGGCATCCGATATAAGGAGAAAATCCGAGATGGAAGCCACTCCCGACTGTACTTCGAAGTGCTCTTGCCGGATCATCGAGTTTTTGGAGTCCTCGATCGGCAAGAAGATCATGGTCGCGCTCGCGGGGCTCCTGCTCTGCGGGTTTCTGATCACCCACCTGGCCGGCAACCTGTTCCTCTTCGTCGGCGCGACGGCCTTCAACCGCTACGCGGAGTTCCTCGAGAGCCAGGCGCTCCTTCCCCTGGCCGAAGGCGGGCTCCTCGTCCTGTTCCTGATCCACATCGCGCTGTCGGTGCGCGCGCGCCTGATCAATATGGCCGCGCGGCCGATCGGCTACCAGGCGTCCGACGACAAGGGCGCGCGCACGCCCGGCTCGCGCACGATGGCGGCGACCGGCTCGCTGATCCTGCTCTTCATCGTCATCCATGTCGCCACCATCAAGTACCAGGTGGGCGGCGCGAAGGGCCCCGACTTGTTCGCCCACGTGACCGGCTGGTTCGCCAACCCGCTGTACGCCGGCTTCTACGTGCTCGCCATGATCGGCATCGGCCTGCACCTGTCGCACGGCGTGCAGAGCGCCTTCCAGACCTTCGGCGTCAACCACCCGCGCTACACGCCGCTGATCAAGAAGCTCGGTCTCGCGTTCGCGGCCGTCCTCGCGCTCGCTTTCGCCAGCATGCCGCTCTATTTCTGCTTCGTGGGAGGCGCCAAGTGAAGCTCGAATCGAAGGTCCCCACCGGCCCCATCGAGAAGTCCTGGGACAAGCACCGCTTCGAGCTGAAGCTGGTCAACCCCGCCAACAAGCGCAAGTTCAAGGTCCTGGTCGTCGGCACGGGACTGGCCGGCTCGTCCGCCGCGGCCTCGCTCGCCGAGCTCGGCTACCAGGTCGAGGTGTTCTGCATGCAGGACTCCCCGCGCCGCGCGCACTCCATCGCCGCGCAGGGCGGCATCAACGCCGCGAAGAATTATCCCAACGACGGCGATTCCGTTTGGCGCCTGTTCTACGACACGGTCAAGGGCGGAGATTTCCGCGCCCGCGAGCAGAACGTTTATCGCCTCGCGCAGGTGTCCAATTCCATCATCGACCAGTGCGCCGCGCAGGGCGTCCCGTTCGCCCGCGAGTACGGCGGCACGCTGTCGAACCGCTCCTTCGGCGGCGCGCAGGTATCGCGCACGTTCTACGCGCGCGGCCAGACCGGCCAGCAGCTCCTGCTCGGCGCGTACTCCGCGCTGATGCGCCAGGTCGGCGCGGGAACGGTCAAGATGTTCCCCCGCCGCGAGATGCTCGATCTCGTCGTGGTCGACGGCGCCGCGCGCGGCATCGTCGCGCGCAACCTCGTCACGGGCGCCGCCGAGAGGTACTCCGGCGACGCCGTGCTGCTCTGCACGGGCGGCTACGGCAACGTGTTCTACCTCTCGACGAACGCGAACTCCTGCAACGTGACCGCGGCGTGGCGCGCCTACAAGCGCGGCGCGGCGTTCGCCAACCCCTGCTACACGCAGATCCACCCGACCTGCATCCCCGTCAGCGGCGAGCACCAGTCGAAGCTGACCTTGATGTCCGAGTCCCTGCGCAACGACGGCCGCGTCTGGGTCCCCAAGAAGAAGGGCGACATGCGCTCGCCGGACCAGATCCCCGAGGACGAGCGCGACTATTACCTCGAGCGCAAGTACCCCGCCTTCGGCAACCTCGTGCCCCGCGACATCGCGTCGCGCGCGGCCAAGCAGATGATCGACGACGGCCGCGGCGCGAAGGGCACGCTCTCGGTGTACCTCGACTTCTCGGACGCCATCAAGCGCATCGGCGAGGACAAGGTCCGCGAGAAGTACGGCAACCTCTTCGACATGTACCACCACATCACCGACGAGAACCCCTACAAGGTGCCGATGCGCATCTATCCCGCGGTGCACTACACCATGGGCGGCCTGTGGGTGGACTACAACCTGATGACGACCATCCCCGGCCTGTTCTGCCTGGGCGAGGCGAACTTCTCCGACCACGGCGCCAACCGCCTCGGCGCCTCGGCGCTGATGCAGGGCTTGGCCGACGGCTACTTCGTGATCCCCTACACGCTCGGCGGCTACCTGGCGGGCAACAAGCTCCCGAAGGTGGGCGTCGAGCACGCGCAGTTCGCCGCCGTCGAGGCCGACGTGAAGGCCCGCACCGCCAAGCTGCTCGGCAACAAGGGCAAGGTCAGCCCGCAGGCGCTGCACCGCAAGCTCGGCCATATCATGTGGGACGACGTCGGCATGGGCCGCAACGCCAAGGGTCTCAAGGACGCGCTTCAGCGCATCCCCGCCCTGCGCGAGGAGTTCTGGAAGACGGTTTCCGTGACCGGCGAGGGCTCGGACTTCAACCAGACGCTCGAGCGCGCCGGCCGCGTGGCCGACTTCATGGAGTTCGGCGAGCTGCTGGCCAAGGACGCGCTCGCGCGCGAGGAGTCCTGCGGCGGCCATTTCCGCGAGGAGCACCAGACGCCCGACGGCGAGGCCCAGCGCGACGACGCGAAGTTCGCGCACGTCGCCGCCTGGGAGTACAAGGGCGAGGGCCAAGAGCCCGAGCGCCATGCCGAGCCGCTGACGTTCGAGAACGTCCACATCGCGCAGCGCAACTACGCTTAACTTAAAAGGATCGCGACCATGAAAACCGAAAAGAACGGCGGCATGACTCTCACGCTGAAGGTCTGGCGCCAGAAGAGCGCGGACGACAAGGGCGGGCTCGTCGACTATCAGGTGACGGGCGTCTCGCCCGACCAGTCCTTCCTCGAGATGCTCGACGTGCTCAACGAGCAGCTCGTCGCCAAGGGCTCGGACGCGATCGCCTTCGACAGCGACTGCCGCGAGGGCATCTGCGGCATGTGCAACCTGGTCATCGACGGCCAGGCGCACGGCCCGGACAAGGCGGCCACGACCTGCCAGCTGCACATGCGCCGCTACAAGGACGGCGACACGGTCACCATCGAGCCTTTCCGCGCGAAGGGCTTCCCGATCGTGAAGGATCTCGTCGTCGACCGCTCCGCCTTCGACCGCATCCAGGCCGCGGGCGGCTTCGTCTCGGTCAACACCGGAAACGCCTGCGACGCCAACAACATCCTCGTCGCGCACGACAAGGCCGAGAAGGCCATGGACGCGGCGGCGTGCATCGGCTGCGGCGCCTGCGTGGCGGCCTGCCCGAACGCGTCGGCGATGCTGTTCGTCGCGGCCAAGGTCTCGCAGTACGCGCTGCTGCCCCAGGGGCAGCCCGAGCGCGAGACGCGCGCGCGCGCGATGCTGGCCGCGATGGACGCCGAGGGCTTCGGCCACTGCACCAACGAATACGAGTGCGAGGCCGCCTGCCCGAAAGGCATCAGCGTCAGCAACATCGCGCGGCTCAACCGCGAGTACCTGCGCGCCTCGCTCGTCTCCGAGTAGCCGCGCGCCGTGCAGCTCAACGAGGATTTCGGCGTCGCGCCGGGAAAGCTCGAGGAGCTGAAGGCCCGCGTCGTCCGCCTCGGCATCGACCTGCGCCTCGTCGCGGAGACCTTCTCGCGCGGCGGGGGCAAGGGCGGCCAGAAGATCAACAAGACCTCCAGCCGCGTCCAGCTGTCGTATCCTCCGCTGGACCTGCGCGTCGCCTGCCAGCGCGAGCGCAAGCGCAGCCTCAACCGCTTCCTGGCCCTGCGCGAGCTGGTGGACCGAATCGAAATGAAGGTCTCGCCCGGGACCTCCGAACGCCTCCGGGAGATCGGGCGCCTGCGGCGGCGGAAATCCCGAGCCTCGGCCCGCTCCGCCGCCAAGCATTCCGCGCCCGTCCCGGAGGCCGCTTGAAAAACTTCTCGGTCGCCGAGGCCGAGGCGCTGATCCCCGAGCTCGAGAAGATCTTCGAGGCCGTGGCCGAGCTGGCCGCGAAGGCGGAGCTGAAGGCCGCCGGCCTGCGCCGCCGCGAGGAGTCCGGGAAGGCCGATCCGGCGGCGACGGCGATCGAGCGCTCCCAGCTCCAGTTCATCGCCCAGGCCATCAACGAGCAGCTCCAGAAGATCGTCGCGCTCGGGGCCCTGCCCAAGGGCGTCGAGCCGGCGCTCGTGGACTTTCCCTCCCGGCTCGACGGACGCGACGTGTACCTGTGCTGGCGCCTCGGCGACAAGGCCGTCACGCACTACCACGGCGCGGACGAAGGCTTCGCCAACCGCCGCCCTCTCCCGCGCCGCCGACCCTCCTAGACGCCCTTGACAGGGCTCGGGCCGGGGGCTACCCTTCCCGTACGGAGAACCCCCCATGAAAACCCCTCTCCTCCTGGCCGCCGCGCTGCTGCTCTCTTCCGCCGTCCCGCCCGCCCGCGCGAGTTCCAAGCCCGTGGTCGGCGCGCCCGAGATCCCGGCTCTTCCGCACGTCCGAGCCCTCGCCGATCCCCCGGACGCCGAGGCGCCCAAACCCGCCCCGCCGACGGCGAACGCCGCCATGCGGGACGCGCTCGCGAAGATCGGCTGGAAAGCCATCGAGAGCGGCGCCCTCGTCCGCGCCGCCGGAGACGAGAAGGGCTACGTTCCCGGGAATTATCTCACGGAGGCCGACATCGAGTGGCGGGACGGGGTCCTGTGCTACGTCCGCGGCGCCGCCATCGCCGCGGAGCAGCTTCCGATGATCCTCAACGGGCTCGCGCTTTTCGTGTCGGCGGGACGGGCGCCCGCGGCCCGGGTCGCGCAGG
>VFSW01001105.1_pt1 | contig 40405 bp, 42 predicted proteins | sample 5358111 | NCBI WGS metagenome assembly VFSW01 (sample SAMN11554181, study PRJNA540505) | mine drainage metagenome | isolation source: sediment from site ElyBrook_90M | place: USA: Ely Copper Mine, Vershire, VT | collected 2017
GTCCCAAACCAGGCGCGCTACCAGGCTACGCTACACCCCGAACCGGCAATTATCCGGGTTGGGAGCATAAAAATCAAATTACTGAATGACATCCGCGCCTGTTGGCGGGGTAAATCGAAATGTATCCGGCGCAAAGTGCGGCGACTTGTTGAACTGGGTAAAGAGAATGCTGACAACGTGTCCAAAACTATCCTGCAACTCCATACGCGCAAGGGACGAGGCGTCAAAACCCAATCTAATCCGATCAAAACCCGAATCGTGGGTTTTAGGCGTTGCGACCACCCATTCCAGCCCCTCGGCGCTTCCTCCATCCTCAAGGCGAAAACCTTTTTCGAGAACATTGTCGCCCGCCAGAATAGCGGCTGGCGTCGAGCCCAGGCTCTCCTTCAACTGCTTGCGGGTAACCTGCTTAAGATCAGGATCCCAAATCCACAGGGTATGGCCATCCCCCACAATGGTTTGCGGGTAGGGCTTGTAATATTCCCAGCGAAACTTTCCGGGGCGTGAAAACTGAAATACACCGCTGCTGCTGGCACCCCTGGAAGGCTCTTTGGCATTAATACTGGTCTGTGTAAATTGCGCCTGCCCCGATTGCGTATCCTGAACAAAGCTTCGAAGCCGGTCCAGTCCGCCTCCCCAGGCTGGGGCTGATGCAACGGCAACCATTACAAAGAGCGCTATCGCGCCACGACCTCGCCGACAATTCATTATTCGCTCCTTGCCGGCGCCAATACTTCACGATTGCCATTGGTGGCCATGGTAGAAACCAGTCCTGCGCGTTCCATGTCCTCTATCAGGCGCGCTGCCCGGTTATAGCCAATACGCAAATGTCGTTGGATCAGGGAAATCGAAGCGCGCCGGGATTGCAATACAATTGCTACAGCCTGGTCATAGAGTGGGTCCTTTTCACTTCCCGCTCCATCATCACCACCGCCAAGCTCCAGTTCGGCAGCGGCGGCCGCCCCACCGTCAAGCAGCCCTTCCACATAATCCGGTTGGCCCTGCTCCTTAAGAAATTCCACCACGCGATGCACTTCGTGGTCAGCCACATAGGCCCCATGGACACGTTGCGGATAGCCCGCCCCGCTGGGCAGGTATAGCATGTCCCCTTGTCCTAGCAACGCTTCAGCACCCATCTGGTCGAGGATAGTACGTGAATCAACGCGGCTTGATACCTGAAATGAAACACGCGTGGGAATATTGGCCTTGATCAGCCCGGTAATCACATCCACCGAAGGACGCTGAGTGGCAACCACCAGATGAATACCTGCAGCACGCGCTTTTTGGGCAATTCGTGCAATGATCTCTTCCACTTTTTTACCAACCACCATCATCAGGTCAGCCAATTCATCAATGACCACGACAACATTGGGCAAATGAGATAAAGGCTCCGGATCGTCCGGGGTCAGGGTAAATGGATTGGTTAGTTTTTCCCCGGATTTTTCTGCTTCCTGCACTTTGTGGTTGTAACCCGCGAGGTTGCGCACCCCGAGTGCCGACATCAGCTTATAGCGTTTGTCCATCTCTGCAACACACCACTGCAAGGCATGGGCGGCTTCTTTCATGTCCACCACCACCGGTGCCAAAAGGTGGGGGATTCCGTCGTACACCGAGAGCTCCAACATTTTGGGATCGACAAGGATGAGGCGGACCTGTTGTGGCGTGGATTTATACAACAGGCTCAGAATCATGGCATTGAGGGCCACCGATTTACCCGATCCGGTGGTCCCGGCCACCAGCAGGTGGGGCATTTTTGCCAGATCAACCACCACCGGGTTGCCAGCGATGTCCTTGCCCATAGCCAGGGTCAGGGAGGACCCCATATCGCCATAGGCTTCCGACCCGATGATCTCGGACAGGCGCACTACCTCGCGCCGGGGATTTGGAATTTCGAGTCCCATGCAGCTTTTGCCGGGAATGATTTCCACAACCCGGATATTGCCAACCGACAAGGCACGCGCAAGGTCCTTGACCAAATTAACGATCTGACTGCCTTTCACTCCCACGGCCGGTTCAATTTCATAACGGGTAATCACTGGTCCTGGGTAGGCGGCCAATACCTTCACTTCCACGTTAAAATCAGCGAGCTTGCGCTCGATCAGACGGGAAGTGAATTCCAGCATTTCTGCCGAGACAGTTTCGCTTTGCGCTTCGGGCTGGTCCAACAAGGACAATGGCGGCAGATCGGAATCTGGCAGGTTGCGAAACAGCGATGCCTGCTTTTCCTTGATCGCTCGAGCGGACTGGGGAATTTGTACCACTGGCGCTGCAATCATCAAAGGCGCCTGGGTGTCCATTTGCTTGCGGGCTTCCCCCACAACAGCTTCACGCGCCACTTCGGCTTTTCGCCCTACTCTGCGATCCTGCCAGGCGCGAATAGAGGCTATGGTCCCCAACGTGGCCTGTTCCACCTGGGTGCCAATCCACTCAGACATCAGAATCCACGATAACCCGCTCAGAAACGAAAAACCAATGGCAAATGCAGTAAGAAAAAGCATCAGTGCGCCACTTACCCCAAGCGCTGTTGCAGCCATGTCAGCAAGCTCACATCCAACGACTCCCCCAGCGCCACTGCACACCCCACCTCCTGTCGGCTGAAGCGGCAACTCAAACCGTACTCCGGCAAAACGCATGGCTTCAATAGACGCACTGGCCAAAAGCAGCAGTAAAAACCCACCGGCCATCGCTAGCAACCAATGGCGGTTGCGCTTCGGTTGTTGAATGCCGATTTCCTTTTCCCGGTCAGCAGCAATAGCGCGATAGCCACGCAAAACAACAAGGACAAGTGCCACGACAAACCAGGTTGCAGAGTAACCAAACAGGTAGAGCAGCAAATCAGAAGTCCATGCCCCAATCCGCCCCCCAGAATTGGATACGACACCCGAGGCCGCACCCACTGACCAGCCCGGGTCGCTGCGATGGTAGGTAATCAAAACCATGGCCAGATATGCTGCAGCCAAAACCACCAGGCCTAGCAGGGCTTCACGCAGCAGGCGAGCCAGTTTTGATGGGGCATGAGAAGATGACATGCGCGGATTATAGCCTTTCTGTCGGATGTTATACTTCGTACCTTTTGCAGGTGCCTTATCATGAATAGCCCTTCTCGCCATTGCCCTTTACTGATTCTGGGTTCGGGCCCAGCGGGGTACACAGCTGCCGTCTACGCTGCACGTGCCAACCTCAAACCCGTACTGGTTACCGGGCTTGCCCAGGGTGGACAACTAATGACCACCACCGATGTAGACAACTGGCCCGCTGATGCCATGGGAGTTCAGGGACCAGACCTGATGCAGCGCTTTCAGAAACACGCTGAACGCTTCCATACCGAAATTATTTTTGACCATATCCATCGGGCCGATCTGCTCTCCCGTCCATTTACCTTGCAAGGTGACTCCGGTATTTATACCTGCGATGCATTGATCATTGCCACAGGGGCGTCTGCCCTGTATCTTGGCCTTCCTTCCGAAGAAACTTTCATGGGCCGCGGCGTTTCGGGATGCGCCACCTGCGATGGATTTTTTTACCGGGGTGAAGACGTGGCTGTCATCGGAGGGGGAAACACAGCGGTAGAAGAGGCGCTCTATCTTAGCAATATCGGACGCAGCGTAACCCTGGTTCATCGCCGCGACAAACTCCGGGCAGAACCCATCCTGGTTGACCAGCTAATGGAAAAATCGCGTACCGGCAATGTGCGGGTGCTATGGAATCACACCCTCGAAGAGGTTTTGGGCGACAGTAGCGGCGTTACCGGAATGCGCGTCAAAAATACGCGGGACAACCGAACTTCGGAGATTCCGCTCAAGGGCGTTTTTATCGCCATCGGACATCGCCCCAATACCGAACTGTTCGCCGGCCAACTCACTATGGAGAATGGTTATATCGTTACCCAGGCCGGTCGCAACGGGGGTTTTACCCAAACCAGCATTCCCGGGGTTTTTGCTTCCGGCGATGTACAGGACCACGTTTACCGCCAGGCCGTCACCAGCGCTGCCACGGGCTGCATGGCTGCGCTTGATGCCCAGCGCTACCTGGAGAATCTTGCTTCGGCGGCATGAAACGTCCCCTGGCCATCGCGCTGCTGTTTGTCCTGATTTGGGGATTGGGCCTTGCCACGCGCAGCATTACCCGTCCTGACGAAGGGCGTTATGCCGAAATTGCGCGGGAGATGGCTGTCTCGGGCGACTGGATTACTCCCCGTTTAAACGGCATTCCTTATTTCGAAAAACCCCCGCTGCAATATTGGGCTACTGCAGAAAGTATCCAATTATTGGGCCCGACCGCCCTGGCCGCCCGTTTGTGGACAGCGCTGATGGGGTTACTGGGAGTGTTGGTGGTATGGCGAACCGGTGACCGGCTGTTTGGCCATGGCGCAGGAAAATGGGCTGCGCTGGTCCTGATCAGCAGTCTGTATTACGCCGTGCTCGGCCACATCAACTCCCTCGACATGGGAGTAAGCGTCTGGATGACCCTCTCTGTCTGCGCTTTTATGCTTGCCCAGGTGGAGGACCGGCGCTGGATGATGCTGGCCTGGGCAAGTGCTGCCGCAGCCCTACTGAGCAAAGGCCTGATGGCATTGGCCCTGCCTGGCGGAGCCTTGATCCTGTATTTCCTGTGGACCCGGGATGCTTCACCCTGGCGTCGTTTGGATCCGATACGCGGCGTGCTGATTTTTTTGGCGCTCTGCTCGCCATGGTTTCTATTATGCGGAGCCCAACATCCCGAATTTCTCCGCTTCTTCTTCATCCATGAACATCTCGAACGCTTTATCAGTACCGTTCACAATCGCGTGGAGCCCTTCTGGTATTTCATCCCGATTCTGCTTACCGGGTTGTTGCCCTGGACCGGACTGCTATATGCCAGTGTGATCCGTCCTCTGCGCGGATTTCATTCGCGAACCTTTTCTCCCCAGCGTTTTCTGGCGCTCTACGCATTGTTAGTGGTGGTGTTTTTCAGTTTGTCCGAATCCAAGTTGCCCTCCTACATACTGCCTGCTTTTCCAGCCATCGCCTTGTTGATGGGGCGCACGCTCTCGCAACGATCCAGGCTGTCTTACAGCCCTGTGTGGCTTGGCCTGCTGTGTGCAGTAACACTGGCATTTGCCGCGGCCGTGCTGCGATTTCCGGATGTGGCAGCCCAATGGGGAATCTACCCTGATATTGATGAGGATCTGGTACAACCCTACCGGCAATTTGCTATCTGGATTCTGTCAGCCAGTGTGACCATGATGATTGGGGTATTGCTGGCCCTGCGCTGGCGTGATCAGGCATTGAAAGCACTTACGGCACTGGCCCTGATTTCCCTGGTTGCGGTCCAGACCCTGATGCAGGGAAGCGAAACCCTTTCCGATGTCACATCCAGCCGTCGCATCGCTGTGGACTATGCGGCACAATTTCGAGCGGCTTCCCACCTATACAGTATCGGCACCTATGACCAAACCCTGGACTACTACCTCAATCGGACGGTGGTGCTAGTGGCCTTCCAGGACGAATTGGCATTTGGCCTGACGCTGGAACCGTGGCAAGCCATTCCTACCCTGAGCGCATTCCAAAACCTGTGGTCAAATGAGAACGGCGCCCTCGCCATCATGGCACCACAAACTTTCGAGCTTCTTGCAGCCAGCGGTGTACCCATGCGCCTCATTTTCAGGGACACCCGCCGTGTTATAGTGGCGCGCATATGAGCCTTGCCAGTTTTTCCCTGATCCTGACCGGCGTTTTGCTCAACGCCATTGCCCAGTTGTTGCTTAAAGCTGGCACCAACGCCATCGGCCATTTCGATTTTGAATGGCGCAACCTTTTTCCCATCGGCTGGCAACTGGCCACAGAACCCCATATTCTGGGCGGCTTGATGTGTTATGTCATCAGCGTGGTGGTCTGGATTCTGGCGTTATCCCGAGTACCCGTATCCATGGCTTATCCGATGCTGTCCATCGGCTACGTTGTCAATGCTGTAGCAGCATACTGGCTGTTGGGAGAATCATTCTCCGCCTTGCGCCTGGCCGGGATTTTTGTTGTCATTCTGGGAGTGTTTCTCATTGCACGCAGCTGATTCCAACCAACCCAAACCCTTCCTGCCTTTTTCACGTCCCACCATTGATGAGACGATGGTGGACGCCGTTGCCGATACCTTGCGCTCGCTCTGGATTACCTCGGGGCCCCAGGTATTGGCCTTTGAAAAGGCCTTGTCCGAAGTTCATGGCGGCCGGCCAGTGCGCGTTGTAAATTCCGCCACGGCAGCCATGGAAGTGGCTCTTCTGACAGTGGGGATTGGCCCGGGGGATGAAGTCATCATGCCGGCCCAAACCTTTTTTTCCTGCGCTAACGCAATAGCCCGAACCGGCGCCAAGCCAGTGTTTGTGGACGTTGACCCGGTAACCCGCAATATGGACCTCGAGGCTACAATCGCGGCCATCAATCCGCGCACCCGTGCCCTCATGCCTACCCATTTTGCAGGCCTGCCAATGGACATGGACGCGCTCTATGAACTTGCCGGAGACACCAACCTGCGCGTCATTGAAGACGCAGCCCTGGCCATTGGCAGCCGCTGGAAAGGAAAACGCATCGGCAGTTTTGGAGATATCGCCAGTTTTAGTTTCCACCCCAACAAAAACATAACCACCATCGAAGGCGGCGCATTGGTTTTTGCCGATGAAGCCGAAGCCCGAGTGGCCGAGCGCTATCGTTTCCATGGCATTTCGCGCAATCCCGATGGCACCCGGGATGTCACGGTATTGGGAGGAAAGTACAACCTGCCTGATGTCAACGCGCGCTTGGGCCTTCTCCAGATAGCGCGCCTTGACGAGTTTACTGCGCGCCGTCAGCAGCTGGTGGCCCGTTATTTCGAGCAATTGCAAACCGACCCGCCATGCCAACTGCCGGCGCGTGGAGACGCAGGCCACAGCTGGAACTTTTTTGCTCCCCTGCTGCCTCTTAACCAGTTAACCCTCACTCGCAAACAGATCATGGATGCCTTGATGGCACGGGGTATTGGTACCGGAATTTCATATGAGGCCGTGCACCTTACCACCCAGTACCGTCAATTGGGATATCGCGAAGGAGATTTTCCTCATGCCGAGCGTATCGCCCGGGAAACCATTACGCTACCCCTCTACCCAACGCTTGATGAGGCCGATGTGGATCGGGTCTGCCATGAGTTCCGTAATGTCATTCACGCTGCCAAACGGTAACTACCCATGACCAATCCCCATCTTTCAGTCATCATTCCGGTCTATAACGAAGAAGAAGGCCTCCAGACCCTGTTCGATCGGCTCTACCCTGCCCTGGATGCGCTGCAGAGGTCCTACGAAATCATATTCATCAATGACGGCAGTACGGATCGCTCTGGCGCCCTGTTGCGACAGCAGTTTGAAAAACGCCCTGCAGGGACCCGGATCGTCTTTCTCAATGGCAACTACGGCCAGCACATGGCCATCATGGCAGGATTCGAACAAGCCCGTGGCGATCGCATCGTAACGCTGGACGCCGATCTGCAAAATCCGCCGGAAGAAATCGGCAAACTGCTCTCTGCCATGGATGCCGGCTATGACTACGTGGGCACCATTCGCCAAAACCGCCAGGACAGCGCCTGGCGGCGTTGGGCCTCGCGCCTGATGAACCGCCTGCGCGAACGCATCACGCGAATCAGGATGACCGATCAGGGCTGCATGCTACGGGCCTATGACCGCAAGATTGTCCGCGCTATTGCCTCTTGCAATGAAGTTAATACGTTCATTCCGGCTCTGGCCTACACTTTTTCATCCAACCCAACTGAAGTGGAAGTAAAGCACGAAGAAAGGGCTGTCGGTCAATCCAAGTATTCCCTGTATGGCCTGGTGCGTCTTAACTTCGACCTCGTCACCGGGTTTTCCGTCGTGCCCCTACAGATGTTTTCCTTGTTGGGCATGATATTGTCTTTGTTGTCAGGCCTGTTTGTGGTGTATCTGCTCATTCGGCGCCTGATCGTTGGGCCGGAAGCTGAAGGCCTGTTTACCCTGTTTGCCATCACTTTCTTCCTGATTAGCATCCTCCTGTTTGGTATTGGGTTGCTGGGCGAATATGTCGGGCGTATCTACCAACAAGTTCGCGGTCGCCCCCGCTTTCTAATCGAAGCAATTCTGGAAGCACCACACAGCACCACCCCTCCTTCAGGACAGGCTTCCCAGGGATGATTGCTGTATGACGCGAGCCGTCGTTTTTGCGTATCACACGATTGGCGTACGCTGTCTTGAGGTGCTTTTAGAGTACGGCATCACGGTCCCTCTGGTGGTAACGCATCGCGACAATCCCAAAGAAAATATCTGGTTTGAAAGCGTTGCTGATCTTGCCCGGGCAAACCATATTCCATTCATTACTCCGGACGATCCCAATGATCGGGCCACTATCGAAACAATTCGTAAGCTCAACCCTGAATTTCTGTTCTCGTTTTATTACCGCCACATGCTCGGTGCCGAATTGCTGGCCCTACCTAGCCGGGGTGCTTATAACCTGCACGGATCGCTACTGCCAAAGTTTCGTGGTCGTGTTCCCATAAACTGGGCAGTTATACTGGGCGAAACCGAAACCGGCGCCACTCTCCACGCCATGACCATCAAACCCGATCAGGGGGCCATCGTAGCGCAAGAGCGCGTAAGAATCGGGCCGGACGACACGGCATTTGACGTTTTCCAGCAAGTGGTCAGTGCCAGTGTAAAAACCTTGAAGCATGCGTTAGGGCCTTTGGTTGCAGGTAAGGCTATTCACCGGCCTCAAAATTTGGCCATGGGCTCCTACTATGGCGGGCGCCGTCCTGAAGATGGCAGGATTGACTGGCATCAACCGGCCCGCGCGATCCATAACCTGATACGCGGAGTGGCTCCTCCCTACCCCGGCGCATTCACCGTCATCGAGGGCAAAATTGCACGCATCCTGCGTACCAGCCTTCAGGAAAACCGTGACGCCATCGCCCGCACCACGGGCGGAGATGGAAAACCGCTCTACATTCTCAAAATGGAATTGGATGGGCAACCCCTTACCGCCCTGGCGTTCCAACGCCGATTCCCTAACGGGGTCAGACCTCATTGATCAAACCAGAAGGGGTTAGACCCCTCTCCAGTCTGGTATAATTACCGTTTAATTTGCGGCTGGATCACATGAAGAAAATTCTGATACTCGGGGTCAATGGGTTCATTGGCCACCATCTTAGTCAACGGATTCTCAACGACACCGACTGGGACGTCTATGGAATGGATATGCAGAGCGAAAGGGTATCCGACCTGCTTGACAATCCGCGTTTCCACTTCTTTGAAGGCGATATCACCATCAACAAGGAATGGATTGAGTACCACATCAAAAAATGCGATGTGGTTTTGCCACTGGTGGCCATTGCGACCCCTGCGACTTACGTGCAACAGCCACTGCGGGTATTTGAACTGGATTTCGAAGCCAATCTGCCCATCGTGCGCAGTTGCGTCAAGCACAAAAAACGCATTCTCTTTCCCTCCACTTCTGAAGTGTATGGAATGTGCCGCGATAGCGAGTTTGATCCTGATCACTCCGATCTCATTCTGGGTCCCATCGAAAAGCAACGCTGGATCTATTCCTGTAGCAAGCAGTTGATGGATCGCGTGATCTGGGGCTATGGCATGCAAGACGGGCTGGACTTCACATTATTCCGTCCCTTCAACTGGATTGGTGCGGGACTGGACAGCATACACACCGCGAAGGAAGGCAGCTCGCGCGTCATCACCCAATTTTTCGGACATATCGTGCGCGGCGAAAATATCAAGCTGGTGGATGGGGGCACGCAAAAACGTGCTTTTACCTATATTGATGATGGAATCTCGGCTTTAATGAAGATCATCGAGAATAAAAACGGTGTGGCCAGCGGAAAAATCTACAATGTGGGCAACCCCCTCAACAACTACTCGGTCAAGGAACTGGCCCAGATGATGCTGAAGCTGGCGTTGGAGTATCCGGAATACCGCGAGACCGCACAGCGCGTGAAATTGGTAGAGACAACATCCGAGGCATACTACGGCAAAGGGTACCAGGATGTGCAAAATCGCGTGCCCAAAATCACCAATACCAAAGCCGACCTGGAATGGGCACCTAAAGTGGGAATGGCAGATGCCCTGCGCTTTATTTTTGATTCGTACCGTGGTCAGGTGGCCGAAGCGCGCGGACTGGTGGACTGATCATTCATGGCCGCCGAACCATTGGTTGGTATCGTAATGGGCAGCAGCTCCGATTGGAGTGTCATGGAACATGCAGCCCGAATGCTGGAACGTTTTGGCATCCCTTACGAATCCAGTGTGGTCTCGGCCCATCGTACCCCTGACCTGATGTTTGAATACGCAACAGCGGCGCGCGCGCGCGGTCTTGCCTGCATCATCGCCGGAGCCGGTGGTGCCGCCCATTTGCCTGGAATGTTGGCGGCCAAAACCACCCTGCCCGTGCTGGGAGTTCCGGTGCCCAGTACCACTCTGGCTGGACAGGACTCTCTCTTGTCCATCGTACAGATGCCCAAAGGAATTCCCGTGGCCACTTTTGCCATCGGAGAAGCGGGTGCTACCAACGCGGCACTTTTCGCCGTCAGCATGCTTTCTCGCAATAACCCCGCGATTTTGAAGCAACTGGATGATTATCGCGCCGAACTTGTCAGTACCGTACGTGCAATGACCTTGCCTCCTGAAAGATGAGCGACCAACACACCACCCTGGGCATTTTGGGTGGCGGTCAGTTGGGTCGGATGTTTGCCACCGCAGCCCGGACCATGGGCTATGACGTGGTTGTGCTCGATCCTGACCCAAACGCCCCAGCCGCTCATTTTGCCACGCGCCATCTATGCGCCCCTTATGATGACGCCATGGCACTCGACATCCTTGCACGAACTTGTGCCGCGGTCACCACAGAATTTGAAAATGCCCCGGCGTCCTCTTTAGACGCCCTGGCCAGGCACTGCCCGGTGCGCCCGGCAGCCAGCGCAGTTGCCATTGCCCAGGACCGAATCCTGGAAAAATCATTCTTCCGCGACAACGGATTTCCTGTGGGACCCTTTGTGGTTGCACGCACCCCTGAAGAGTTTCATCAGGCCATCGACAACATCAGCTACCCTGCAATTATCAAGGCAGCACGCTTTGGTTACGACGGTAAGGGACAGGTGCGGGTAAAGTCAGCCGACGAGGCCCTGCAAGCTCTGACTGACCAACCTTCACTGCTACCCGTTATCATCGAAACTGTCGTCCCGCTGCGCCTGGAAATTTCTGTGCTGCTTGCTCGTGGTGCGAATGGCCAGATCATGCTTTGGCCTGTGGCTGAAAATCGCCACCAGCACGGCATTCTGGAAATCACCATCGCGCCCGCCAGAATTCGCGTCGAATTGGCTGCTCGCGCCTGCAAAATTGCTTCAGCTATCGCTGAACGGCTGGACTACGTTGGTGTCCTGGCAGTGGAATTTTTCGTTACCGGAATGGATACCCTGCTGGTCAATGAAATGGCGCCACGTCCGCACAACAGCGGGCACTACACGCTGGATGCCTGCATTACAAACCAGTTTGAGCAACAAGTACGCACCCTGTGCGGGCTACCGCTGGGCAATCCCGAATTGTTGCGACCGGCAGCCATGGTCAACCTGTTGGGTGACCTCTGGGCCGACGGAACGCCGCCTTGGGAAGTAATTTTTCAGGAACCGAATGCCAAGCTGCATTTATATGGCAAACAGGCCCCTCGGCCGGGCCGGAAAATGGGGCACTTTACGGTATTGGGAAACAGTGCCAGCGAGGCACTGAAAATAGCGATGCGGCTTCGCAGCGCCCTGGGAATGACCGATTAAACCGCGTCGTCGTTGATTTCGCCGGTTCGGATACGAACGGCCTGGCTGACATCCATCACAAAAATCTTGCCATCGCCGATTTTTCCAGTGCGCGCCGAGCGGACAATGGCCTCGATTGCCTTGTCTGTTGTGCTATCCGGCACCACTACCTCAACCTTTACTTTGGGCAGGAAGTCGACTACATATTCTGCACCTCGATAAAGTTCCGTATGGCCCTTCTGCCGGCCAAACCCCTTTACCTCCGTTACAGTCAGCCCCGAAACCCCGACTTCGGACAGCGCTTCGCGCACCTCATCCAGCTTGAAAGGCTTGATGACCGCAATAATCAGTTTCATTGTGTACTCCGTTGGTTACATTCTGCATCAAAAGGGATGATAACACCGGATGCCTTACAAAAGAAAACCGCCCGCAGCGGAGGCTGGGGGCGGCAAAGACTACCTTAAGAGACAGCTACAACACCTTTGAAAAACGATGATGGTCGGAGTGCTGCCATAGATACTTGTCAAACGCCATGGCAACAGCCCGTACAAAAAACCATCCCGCTTTACTGACCTTGATTTCTGCTGCATTGCTAACTACCAGGCCAAAATTCTCGAATTCCCGAATTCGTTCCAGTGCTTCATCAAAGTAATCGACAAACCGGATGCCGTAACGACGTTCCAGCGGCTCAAAGCTAACTTTGCCCTGGCACATCAGGCTCATGATGACTTCGCGCCGCAACAGGTCGTCGTCGTTTAGCGTTAATCCCCTTTCCACCGGCAGTCGCCCTTGATCCAGTGCCGAATAATATTCCGCCAGAGTTTTAACATTTTGACTGTAGGCGTGCCCCACCTGACTGATGGCCGACACTCCAAAACCTACCAGGTCAGAACCCGCATTGGTGTGGTACCCCTGAAAGTTGCGTTGCAGTTTGCCTTCCCGCTTGACCCTTGCCAGCAGGTCATCAGGCAGGGCAAAGTGATCCATCCCGATATATTCGTAACCCTGTTGAAGAAACTTCTCAATGGCCTGATCCAGCATACGTAGCTTGAGATCCGCACCGGGCAGGACCAACGCGTCAATCCTCCGCTGTGGTTTAAAACGTGCTGGTAGATGCGCATAGGCATAAAGGGCGATCCGATCCGGTCGTATGCTGACAACCTGTTCCAGTGTCCTCTCAAAGGAAGTGGGCCCCTGATGCGGCAATCCGTAAATCAGGTCAATATTGATGGAATCAAAGTGCAACGCACGCGCTTCCTTCATCAATGCCTCGACCTGCTCGAAGGGCTGGACCCGGTGTATGGCCTCCTGTACTCTCGGGTCAAAATCCTGGACCCCAAAGCTCACACGATTAAAACCCAGCTGACGAATATGGGCCAGCCGCGCGCCATCCACAGTGCGTGGGTCAATTTCTATGGAGCATTCAGCCCCTGCAACAAACTCGAATCGGGCCTTCAGACGCGCAACGAGATCAGAGAGTTCGGTGTCGCTAAGAAAAGTGGGAGATCCCCCACCAAAATGCAATTGGGAAACAGGCGACAACAGCCCTTTGGATCCTGCCAAATGGCCTGAGACGTGGTTGATTTCCAGTTCGAGATAGCGCAGGTAGTCCTGAACCTTGCCATGGTCTTTTGTAATGACTTTGTTACAGGCGCAGTAGTAGCAAACCGACTCACAGAAAGGAACATGAATATAGAGCGACATAGGCAACGCCGGCCCTGAGGCACGCTCTCGCAACGCGCCAACCAGCGCGGTTCCCTCGGGATCGGGAACAAACCTGTCGGCTGTCGGATACGAGGTGTAGCGAGGGCCTGGAATATCAAACCGGCGCATCAAATCGGGGGTAATCAGTTCCATGTCTAACTGGAAATCTCCTGGGTTGACGTAATATGTATCATTCCCTGATCTGTTAATTTGATTTAAATCAAATTTTGAGCTTTTAGACCTGTTCCACAGCGTATGCCTAAAATTGCCCTGTTATCCGACATTCACGCCAATATCGAAGCGTTGCAAGCCTGCATGGCACATGCCCGCAAAAATGGGGCCACCGAATTTGCATTTCTGGGGGATCTGGTGGGCTACGGCCCAGACCCGTGCGCGGTGTTGGATCATCTTAGTGCACTGGCCGATCACGGAGCGCCAGTCCTGCTCGGCAATCACGATGCGGCTGCGCTAGAAGGCCCCCCGGCAGGAATGAGCGAGATGGCCCGACTGGCTATCCAGTGGACGCAACCCCGCCTTGCCCTGCGCCACCTCAATTTTATCAAGAGCCTTCCCTTGGTTCACCGGATGGGTGACACGCTGCTGGTCCACGCCAGCGCTTCCGAGCCACGCGCCTGGAAATACCTCGACCACGAAGGCAGCGCCAGCGAGTCTCTGGCAGCTACCGATGCTGCCCAGACATTTGTTGGCCACGTACACCATCAAATGCTGTTCTATCAAAACCCGGACGGCCAGACCCGCGCATTTCACCCCACACCGGGGGTAGACATCCCCCTTTCAAAGCAATGCCGGTGGGTTGCGACGACGGGTTCAGTGGGGCAACCCCGCGACGGCAACACCGCGGCAGCTTATGCCTTATTTGATCCGGGACTGCGCACTTTGACTTTTTGCCGCGTTCCCTATGATTGGGAGCGCACCATTTTCAAGATCTACAGGGTGGGTTTACCCCCTGCACTGGCTCATCGGCTTTCCGAGGGGCGTTAAAAATCAGCTTTCTCCAATCAACTGGTTCAATCCAATCTGATCAAGAATCCGGACATTGCGCCCCCTGACTTCCAGAAGCTTCAGGTCATGAAAACGGGACAGGATTCTGCTCACGGTTTCCAGTTTTAACCCAAGGTAGCTGCCAATATCTTCACGTGTCATAGGCAGCACCAATTCCGAACCGGATTGCTTACGCTCTGTAAAGCGATTGGCGAGATTTCCAAGAAAAGCAGCTAGCCTCTCTTCTGCACGCATACTGCCCAACAACAGCATCACACCTTGCTCACGCACAATTTCGCGCGAGAGCGTTTTATTAAAACGGTGCTGCAGATTGGACATCAATTGGCCCAATTCTTCAAAACGATCGAAAGTAATTTCGCACACCATGCTATCCACCAATGCTACGGCATCGCAGATATGTTGATCAGTGCTGATGGCATCAAGCCCCACGATTTCCCCGGCCATCTGGAAACCCGTAACCTGGGCGCGCCCATCTTCATGCAGGATGCTTGTCTTCAAAAACCCGGTGCTGACCGCATAGAGCGACTTGAAGGGATCGCCTGTGCGATAGAGCGACCCGCCCTTCTTTACAACCTGCCGATGGGACATGTGCTGGTCAAGCAGCATCACTTCCTGATCGGAAAGGCCAGCAGGCAGGCACAGCTCACGGATAGTACAGCCGCCACAGACAGATTTCAGTTCAGAAAAATCCATGGTCAGGACCTGGATGGAATGTTGACGTGAATCAATACTAGCTCAAATCGGTACATTCTACGCGCAAATCCGCTGCGACATACTGTGCTTGCTTTTGGGTTGATTCGGCGTTATATTGTTCGTATGCGTACTATTTTTTGCGCGCAATTCTTGAGGAGACTCCCATGCAACGCCTGCTACTTGCCCTTGTCCTGACTGCTGTGATTACAGTCCCCGCACTGGCGGCCGATACCTATGTTACCGACCCTAACCATACTTTTGCCCGATTTTCATACAGCCATCTCGGTTACAGTACCCAGTTGAGCCGGTTTGACAAAGTATCCGGAAAAATCATCCTGGACACTGCAGCCAAAACCGGTTCAGCTGATATCACCATCGATACCCGTTCAGCTAACACCGGATCGGCAAAGTTTGATGAACATATCCAGGGTGAAGATTTTCTGGACACCGGCGCTTTTCCAACGGCCACCTTCAAGTCCAATACCATTAAATTCAAGGGCGACACCCCTGATGAGGTGATCGGAGATTTAACGCTCAAGGGCATAACCAAACCGGTTGTCCTGAAAATCACCTCCTTCAAGTGCATGCCGCATCCCATGATCAAGAAAGATGCATGCGGTGCCGATGCCGTGACGCACGTCAAGCGTTCGGATTTCAACATGGGCAAATTTGCCCCTTATGTTGGGGACGACGTAACCGTGACGGTATCGGTAGAAGCGATCAAACAGTAATTGGAACTTTTCGCAGAAGGGCGCAGTCGCGCCCTTCCCTTCTGGAATTACGACAGCAGCATGCCCGCTATCCACCAGATTGCAATGACCGCAACAACTAGCAGCAGCAATCTTGCAATGACCCATCCCAATGTTTTCTTTTCCGCATAGGGATCCATCACTGAACGTTCGGAGTTAGGGGGCAGTTCAGCAACGTGCGTAAGTGAGGTTCCGAATGGGATGTTGATGAAAGCACGTGCGTTGATGGCCCAACCATTGGCATCGAGTATTGGCCCCAGGTTACGCGTACGTAACTTAAACCAGGCCAGAATAACTGCCGGCCCCGAAATAATCAGCATAAATCCTGCCAGTGCCAGTGGCATCTGCCACCACTTCAAAGTCAGGACCCCAATGACAATCGACGCCAGGGCTGTTCCCAGGGCACCCACCGCAAGTCCTGCCGCCGCCAGTATCCCGGCAAACTTTCCCACATCAAAAGCCTGCTGGGCAGGTGCTGCAACCGGATGAGCAGGAATCACTGCAGAGTTGCCTTTCTTGACTGAATCAGTGGCCACGTGGGCCAACCGTTCCTGGTTTTCCTTGGCCTTGTTTGCCGCAAGCTTTTGCAGTTGTTCCCCAGCCATCCTGGCGAGGCGCTTGTAGGGCGACCAGAAAGCCTGGCGCAAACTGATTGGGTGGTCGATGATCTTGACGATGGTAGCATCCCAATCGTTGCCCAGACGATCATAGAACACCCCGTTTCGCCCCACCATCAACTGGTCCGAATCACCAGCGGTGAGTGCCGCTGCTATCGTCATTTTCTGATCCCCGCGGATGCAATCACAATAGACGAGACAAATGCGCGAGAGTGTTGCCAGCACAGCATGTTTGGTGGGGTCCGACACTGCAATGCACAGTTCACATGAACGGCCATCCAGATAAAGTATTCCAATCTGAAAAGTGGCCTTTCCCTGCCGGGTATAAAAATCCTTGAAAGCAACGAAATTATTGGCCAGCTTCATCAGATCGCGTACATAGCGGGCTAACTGCTCCAACTGGCGTACGCTGTCATTTACCGCGTTATCGTCTGGTTTAGAGCCACGCCAGGCTGCATAATCTGAAAATTTTTCTTTAAGCCCCTGCCACTCTGGTGCAGTCAACACTGCACGCTCTCCCAGAATTGGCACCACCACCTCGGCACAAAATGTTTCGACGGCCCCCGCCCAGGCCGGGTTAAGGCCTTGCCGAAGGGGCAGATTTCCATCCGCCGCAATCCGCGCCATCGGCAAGGCAGCAATGGATTCCGATTGCAACAGCGGGTCTGTTGCAAGTGCCTTGAAGACATCATCCGGAGCATTGAGTGCGTCTTCAGCACGCGCATCAAAGGCACTTAACCGACAGCGCAGAAAGTAGTCGTCTATCTTGTCGGCCACCGCCTGTAGTGCCCCAAAAGCAGCTTCAGTGAATTCACCAAGAAGGGCAACCTTCACGCCACTTGCTTCCCATAAAGCCAGTGCTCGCGCGGTATGTTTTGCCTGCGCAGCACTGATCTCTTCAACGGACAGTCGCTCTTCTCCTGATTTGCCAAGGTCATCAGCCAAGAGCCTTGCCTCGTCGGCCAGGGATTTAGCGGCTTCTGTATCCACCCGAATTTCGCTCGGGACAATGCCGTTTAGCCCCTGACCCAATAGGCTGGGATCAACCAGTCGATCAGCAGCCCAACGCACCGCATTGATCAACTCAAAAGCCCGTACCTGTCCGTCAGCATCTGTATCAATAAACTGCAGCGTGCGGTCATCAAACTGGATTCCCTTAACCGGACAAGACAACGCAACCCACAGTTTCTGATCAAGTTCGCCAATGGCCAGCAGGTCTTCGGCATCATCCAGCCGCACCTGATCAAAGCCACCAGCGCGAAAAAACCGCCAGCGCCGTTTTGCGGAATTCATAGGTCCTCCCAAAAAATCATAATGCCCCATTTTAACGAGGCTGCAACCATAAATTAACTCACTGGAATTTTCGCCTCGGGATGATCCAGATCAATGGCCGTTCGCTATATACTATAATTTAATACGCTATGTTTACGTGTTAATAACGATCAACTTGTCTGTATGGAGCGTCCAAAAATGAAAAAATCAATGCGAGCGGCCATCGTTCTGGGCGTATTTTCTGGTGCGGTGCAGGCAGGGGAGACTTCATACAGCGCCCAGGACTGGTTTGCAAATTCCGATGCCGCAAAGGAGTCACAACCCCACTGGATGACGCCCATTGTTACGGTCACCCCCCGGCTTGAACAAGAGTTCCGTTACGACCAGTTGTCGCAAACCAGGTCGGGCGGGCTCAGTGTAAACAATTATGGGCTGAACAAGGGGCTTGAACTCATCCCCACGATGAATTCTGAAATCATTGTAGGGGTTCCCGGCTATCAGGTTGCCAATCAGACCAAAGGGGTCAGCACCAAGGGCTGGGCCGACGAAACCCTCTTGTTTAAATACCGGATGCTCTCCGCCAACGAAGAGAATGGCAACTATATCGTGACGGGCTTCATGGGAGTCAGCCTACCCACCGGCGATTCGAACCTCAGTACGGGACACTATGCTTACACCCCTACTTTAGCCGCTGGCAAAGGCTGGGGCACACGCGAATCCGGATTTGATATCCAGAGTACACTCGCCATCACCGTGCCTGACCGGGACATGAGTCGCCTGGGCGAACCGATCGTCTGGAATACTGCATTTCAGGGGCATTTTTCCGAATATTGGTGGCCTGAACTCGAAACCCAGTACACCCACTTCTCTGGTGGGCTTAACAATGGCAAAAATCAGACAGTCGTCACACCTGGAATGATCCTTGGTCGTTACGAACTTATAGACCGTCTAAAATTTGTCATCGGCCTTGGATATCAGAAAGCCGTTGGGGGATTCCAGACATTCAATAACGCCTGGCAGCTGACAGCACGAACGCCTTTTTAGTGCACCAATGCCAGAATGACGCTAGAGGCAGGAAACAGAGCACATGCTGTTGTGCCCTCAACCAGCTGCAACCTTTGAACTGTGTCAAGAGTGACCGTGGCTATCACCGTTTTTTCCAGACCGAAGGTCAGCCTGATTTCCGCACTGACTTCTCCCAGGTGGATACGTGCCACGCGACCACACAGACGATTTTCGGCGCTAAACTTGCCACCGGATTCCGTTGTCAGGATAACCGAGGGCGCCTTGATTAAAGCATAGACCTCCAATCCCACTTTAAGCCCCAAAGAGGTAGCGCTGTCTGTGGTGACTACTGCCATCATCTCGTTGGTTTTATCCAGTTTGAGGTGGACGGCCGTATTAACAGGGCCACGCGTTAACCTGGTCACTTTACCGACAAACTGATTACGTGCACTCGTGCGCATGGAAAATCGACGGAGCATTTGCTGAAATGCGTCGAAATGATCCACGCCGGTAATCAGCGCGTCCAGGATGTGTTGGTACTCGGCCTCGCCTGCCCTGAACAACCGGATAATCTGTTGTCCATGTTGGGTTAACTGCGCACCACCACCATCTTTTCCGCCAATAGAGCACACCACCAGGGGCTTGTCGGACAGGTTGTTCATTGCATCGATGGCATCCCAGGCTCCCTTGTAGCTCATGCCTACAGCTCGTGCCGCAGCCGATATCGAGCCCTGCTCCATAATTGCTTCGAGCAGGTCAACCCGCCTTTTTCCAAGAAAAGAAGCCCCGTCCTTTTCCAGAAGCAGCCTTCCCTTCAATCCGGAAACTTTTTTCACGCCGTGTCCTATCAAGGTATTAAAAAGAAAAAGAACGCTCGCCGTGCAGCACTGTGCGGCCCGCCCACTCTGCAATAATTTCGTTTTGTGGATGATGGACGATTTCATCAGGAGTTCCAGCCTGCACAACACGCCCCAGATCATAAATGATCAACTGGTCGGCTAATGCCAGTGCTTCGCCCAGATCATGGGTGACAATCACCATAGGTATGTTCAGTGTCCGTTGCAGATTTTTAAGTTCAGTCCGGATGCTGCGCCGAACCGCAAGATCTACGGCTGACAGGGGTTCATCAAGCAGCAGCAGTTTGGGTTTACGCATCATTGCCCGAGCCAGAGCCACCCGTTGTGATTGTCCACCAGACAGCTTGCCAGGGTATTGGTGCTCCAGTCCTTCAAGATGAAAGCGCGCCAGCATCACCGCAAGATCAGAAGCCGCCGCGCTGCTGCGTGGCTGCGGATGTCCATACAGGATATTCTCCCGGGTTGTCATATGCGGAAACAGGGCGTAGTGCTGAATGAGATAGCCTATTTCGCGACCCTGCGGGGGCAAATCCGTGCCCATGTGGGAATCGTGGAACACCACGTCTCCCAGTTGGAGATGCCCTTCATCTGGGGTAACCAAACCTGCCAGGATCTGGAATGTCAATGATTTGCCTGCACCTGAGGGCCCAAACAACACCACAATTTCCCGACCCGCCTGCCAGGACACGTCCATGGAGAAACCGGGTAGCGCCTTTTTGAATTGCACTGAAAGCGCTATATCCATCTGCTTGAGGTCCATTTTCCGGCCAGGTAGATAACGGTTCCTGAAATAATTGTCAGGATAATTGCCAGGGTCTGTGCCAAGGCATCATCACCACTTTGAAACGCTGAATAAATCGAGAGCGGCAAGGTGCCTGTCTGACCGGGGATATTGCCGGCAATCATCAACGTGGCCCCAAACTCCCCCAGCGCTCTTGCAAAAGCCAGCAAGACTCCTGCCATGATGCCGCCCCTGGCCAGGGGCAGGACCACTTTGCGTACAGTTTCCCATTCTGATTTACCCAGAACATAGCTGGTGTTGATCAGGTCCTTGTCCACTGCCTCAAGGGCAGCGCGCGAAACTCGGACCATAAGTGGCAGGGCAACCACAAAGGCGGCCAGTGCCGCACCCTGCCAGGTAAAGACAAACGACCAACCGGTCAGATGGTATAGCGGTGCTCCAATCCATCCTTCACGACCAAACAGGACAACCAGGTAGTAACCAACCACGGTGGGGGGAAGCACCAGCGGAACGGAGATGAGTGCGTCAAGCAGATGCTTCCCCCTAAAATTCCAGCGAGCCAGAATATACGCCAGCGCCAATCCAACCAAAGCAATTAGGGCGGTAGCGGTAACCGAGACCAAAAGCGAGAGTCGTGCTGCCGTCAGGATAGCGTCCATGTCATATCACTTGTCATTGCAAGGGGTTATTTCATGATCATGACTTCGGTGGACTTGATCAGTGCCACTACCTGATCCCCCACTTTAAGCTCCATGTCCTCGGCGCTATCGCGCGTAATAATGGAGACGATCCGGTGCTCGCCGGATTTCATCGTGACCTGACACTCCACGTCACCCTTTTTTATGGCTATAACCTCCCCTGCCAGTTTATTTTGTCCGCTAATTTTCATTGAACCGCTCCTGTCATGAATTGCCCCTATTTTAGTGCCCAATCAAAACCATGGTTTTTAAACAGCATTCGGCCCTGTACGCTACTCAAAAAAACCATGAAAATTCGAGCCTGTTCCGGATTTCTTGACCCTGCCAGAATGGCCCCAGGATAGAGTATCGGTTTATGGGATCCTGACGGGGCCTGTGCAATCCTTTCGACCTTGTCTGGCAACAGGGTTGCATCGGTGGCAAATACGATGCCAGCATCCACCTCCTTGCGTGCCACATACTCCAGAACCTGACGCACATCCTGGCCATAGACCAGTTTGGGCCGCAGCTTCTCCAATAATCCCAGGTGAACCAGAATCTGAATTGCATACTGTCCTGCCGGCACGAATCCGGGATCCCCAACAGCAATTCGAGCGGCTTTTGAAAGGTCTTCAAACCCTTTGAATCTAACTTCATCACTTCCCCTGGGTGCAATCAGGACCATTTCGTTGGACAACAAATTGATGCGTGATCCGTCAATAATCCGATGATGTTCCTGCAATTGATCCATGGCTTGTGATGAGGCACTGATAAAAACATCTGCAGGAGCGCCAACTTCTATCTGACGCGCCAAAGTTCCCGAGGCTGCAAAATTGTAATAGACCCGAATATCGGGGTGCATTGATTCAAAAACGGGTTTGGCTTCGTTTAACGCGGCTGCGAGGCTTGCAGCTGCCGAAACAACCAAATCGGCAGCCCCTGCTTCAATACTCAAAACAATCAAGGCGATTGAAAGTGGTAGTTTGATGCTCATAACAATCATTGATGATGAAATCACTTTCCCTGACGTTGCAGGAAGGCCGAAGACCGCAATAGGGTGAAGTATATCGCGTTATGCTGCAGTACCGATAACGATCAAATTTCAAAGTCTTTAGGTAAAATTGACCGTATTGTCCTAAAACCGACCCCACTATAATGGTGCCTTGTCATGCTATTTCGTATTTCGCAGCGCTTGTGCGCGAGCCTGTTTATCGTTTTGCCCTCTCTATGCGCAGGGCCTTCATGGGCAGATAACCTGCTTGAATCCTATCAGCAGTCCTTTGTTACAGATCCATCGCTAGCCCAAGCCAGAGCCAATCTGGACGCGCAGATGCAAAGCCGGCCCCTGGCACGTTCTGCCTTGTTGCCGCATATGGGACTAACTACTGGATTCGGGGAAAACATAGCTGGTATAACCGGATTGGGAAACCCTATTTCGCAGACCTACCCATCCAACAATTTCAGCGTCAACCTGACCCAAACCGTATTCAACGGCCAGGCCTGGACAGCGCTTTCCCAGGCAAACGATCAGATTCAGGCCAGTGAAGCAGCTCTGGTTTATACCGAACAGCAACTCGCACTTAACGTGACAACGGCCTATTTTGGCGTACTTCAGGCCGAAGCCCAGGAACGGGTAGCCAAAGAACAGGAAAATCTGCTCGATAACATCAACCAGCAGACAAAGGCCACCCTGGAGGTCGGTACCGGTGACATCATTGCCGTCCATGAGGCGCAAGCCCGCCTTGATGCTGCAAAATCCGACCTGATCAAAGCACGCAATGCAGTAACCGTTACACGCCGCAATCTCCAGCGGCTAACCCATCATCCTGTAGGACCACTTGATGATCTTGGTCATTTTGAAGCCATGCCACCGCAACCGGCACAAAGCGAACCCTGGGTTGAAACCGCCCTGGCCAACCAGCCACTTATCCATCAAACTGAAGCACAATTGCGTATTGCCCAGCAACAGGTAGAGTTCAATCGTCGCGCCCGCTGGCCAGTGGTCAGCCTTCAGGGAATTTCGCAACATACTCTGGGTTCGCCTTTTCCTAACCTGGATATCAACCAAAAAGGCGCCAGTCTGAATCTTTCCATGCCCCTGTTTGATGGTGGCCAGATTTCCGCTTCCGTGGACCAAGCCCAGGCTCAGGCCCAGGCCAGCGCCCAGGCTCTGGCCGGCCTGCGCGATGAGGTCACCCTCAATACACAGACCGCCTTTTTAAACTTGCAGGACAGCGTGGCCCAGTTGCACGCTGCAGAAGTAGCGGCAACCTCAGCCAAAGTCTCACTGGAGGGCACCCGTGCCGGTTTTGAAGTGGGTACCCGTTCCATCATCGATCTGTTGAATGTGGCCACTGATTTCATCCGCGCCGAACAGAATTACAATGTCGCGCTCTATGCCCATGTGGTAGCACGGATCAATCTCAAAGCAGCTGCAGGAATATTGACCGTGGCCGATCTGGAATCAGTTAACTCGTTGCTCAATCATGCACCGCAATAGGCTCGATCAGTTTTACCTGCCCATGCCAGGTTTTTTCTTGCTCACCGCCTCCAGGTGTAATAATCTTAAAAAATGCCTTACTTAAGGCGATTTATGTGAGAAAGCGCAATGAACTTCTCCAATATCACCGGAACAAAGGGTCGTATCATGCGATTTTATGGGTGGATCATCGACATCATCGTCGTATTTCTCATCCTTGTCATGTTAGTCACCCTAGGAGTGGCTTTCGTTGGTGTGCTCTATGAGCTTTATGATGCCCTGACTAACCTGCGTCATGAAATCGCCATTCAAACCCTGGTCATTTCCATCCTGTCGGTCTTCATACTCATCGAACTCTTTCGCACCTTTACGGATTATCTGGAATTTCACCGTATTCGCATGCGGGTGCTAACCGAGGTGGCCATTGTCTTTGTACTCCGGGACATTTTCATTGGAATTTACGGCCGCAGCCTGCAATGGCAGGACATCCTGGCGTTGGCAACCCTTTTGGCTGTCCTGGTTGCTGCCCGCATTGCATCGGTCCACTTTACCCCCAAACCAAACAGTACGGAATAACGACAGCCCCCATGATTGCTTCCCTGATTCGCCGCACCCGCTTGTTCATTTCCGCCTTATGGCGTGTACTGGATGTGGGACGCCGAGTCTTTTCAAACCTGTTGTTCCTCATTTTCATCTTTGCCCTGCTAGGATTGGCGATATATAACTTTCCAAAACATCTGGAGGACAGGACGGCACTGCTTCTGGATTTTAAAGGGAGCCTTGTTGAACAGCATGCCGCCGATGAGGACATTCTGAAGCTAACAAGTGTTGGAGAGGATTTTAACAAAGGGGATACTCAGCTACGCGACATCCTGCAGGTTATTGAAGCTGCCGCGCACGACCCAAAAATTACCAGTGCCGTGCTGATGCTGGACGATCTACGCTCATCCGGTTTGCCTATGTTAAGAGAAGTCGTAGCCGCCCTGGAGCGCTTCAAGGCCACCGGCAAACCCGTCATTGCCTGGGGTTCAAGCTATGATCAGCGCCAATATTTTTTGGCGTCCCATGCCAATGAAGTGTATCTGGATCCGATGGGGCAAGTATTGCTGGAAGGATTTGGACACTACCACAATTATTATCGTGATGCGCTCGACAAACTGGGCATTACCGTCAATCTGATGCGCGTGGGAACCTATAAAAGCTTTGCCGAACCGTTTATAGCCAACGGCCCTTCCCCGGCTGCAACCGAAGCAGAACGCGTGCTTTATACGGCCCTGTGGAACGCATATACCGATGAAGTGGAAAAAGCGCGCGGACTGCCTGCTGGCAGTTTGAATCAAAGCATCAACAACCTGCCGCAATTGTTGACGACTGAACAGGGTGATGCCAGTAAGTTGGCCCTGTCTCTTCGGTGGGTGGATGGACTCAAGACGAGTGACGAACTGAAACGGTTGATGATTGCCAAAGGAGCGCCTGACAGCGAAGGAAAAAGTTTTCGGCAGATTTCTTTTGATGACTATCTGGCCCGTCAAAAAACCAGAAAAAGCGGTGATGCCGTGGCGGTTATTGTTGCTGAAGGCGAAATCCACGATGGTCACGCAGAGGCGGGTGCTATTGGGGGACTTTCCACATCCAAACTGATACGCACCGCGCGAGAGGATGATCAATTTAAAGCCGTTGTCCTACGGGTCAATTCGCCGGGAGGAAGTGCCTACGCTTCCGAACTGATCCGGCGCGAACTGGAATTGACCCGCGCGGCCGGCAAGCCCGTCATCATTTCCATGAGCAACCTGGCAGCTTCCGGGGGGTATTGGATTTCGTTGTCCTCCGACGAAGTCATTGCCGACCCGACAACCATTACCGGTTCAATTGGGGTATTTGCACTGTTCCCGACTGCAGACAAGATGATGGGTAAGATTGGCATTCATACAGCGGGAGTCACCACGACCTGGTTAAGCGATGCCCGCAACCCCTTGCGCCCACTCGATCCTCGCTTTGGGGCGCTGATTCAGAGCAGCGTCAACCATATTTATGACGACTTCACTGCCAAAACCGCTTTAGCTAGAAAAACCACGCCTCAAAAAATTGACGCAGTGGCGCAAGGCCGTGTGTGGACGGGGCAGCAAGCAAAAGAGCGTGGGCTGGTAGACCGCCTCGGAAGTTACAATGACGCCCTTCAATCAGCCGCCAGCCGAGCCAAGCTTGGACCCGACTTTCGCGTAGCCTATATTGATCCGGAGCCCACTGGACTGGAACGCTGGACGCAATGGTTTGGCTTTTCCGTATCGCACATCCGCAATCAGTATTTTCAAAGCCATCTCAATGCAACCGGATTGTTGCCAGATGCTGCCAAAGAAATTGTTGGGTCGTTAAGCTGGCTGTCCGATCTGGCAGATGGTCACCGAAACTTTCTGGCGCTAACCCATTGCCTATGCCAATCACCCTGACAGGCCCGGACTCCTAGTTGCCAATAGGGATGCCAAGAGCATAGCGGCGCAACATTTCATCCGCCATTTTTTGTAGTTGTTCTGCGACTTCATGCCGCACAAAAGGGACGCCAAAGATGCGCGCCAGAAGGGAGTCCGGTACGATCTCTGCATGATAATTGATCAGTACGGTTTGATCCGCGGAAGAAATATCAACTTCACTGTCCATACGTTTTAGTGTGCCCGAAAGGTTTCGGGCCAAAATTCGCTTCATTGGTTCCAGCCGTATTTCCCTCTCCGATTCGAAAGGAAAGGATAGAAAACCATAACTTGCAGAACCCTTCTGCCGAATGATAATGATGTTGCCATTGCGAGAGATCACTTTACTCGATGTCAGGTTTCCCAGAATGAATGTCATATGATCAAAGTCGGTCATGACCTCCCAGGCGGTACTTAACGGAACCTGGACATTCATTGCCGCATTAACAATGATGGTTTCTCCGACCTGTGACACGGCGATGGTGGCATTCTGGTCCAGGCCGAACGCCACATCGCTTACCAGTAGTATCACAACAGACAAGCCTGCCAACATCAAGCGCTGTCCATGATTTCTTGCCCTTTTAAGCATCTCGTTCATGACATCTTCCAAATCCTATAAACTAGCGCAAAAAATGGGCGCCAACACTTCGTCCATACCAATGATAGAGGTTTTCCATGTATATCCCGTCCTTTTTCAATGAAAGCCGGATCGAGGTCATGCATGACTTGATACGGCTACATCCTCTGGGGATAATCATCACCGGGGGTAAAGCTGGGCTCATGGCATCGTCGGTTCCCTTTCTGGTCGATGCCAAGGAGGGTACAAACGGTCTGCTGAGGGCACATATGGCAAGGGATAATTTGCATTGGCATGAGTTACAGCGCGAGTCCGAATGTCTGGTAATTTTTCAGGGTGCTCAGGGTTACATTACCCCGTCATGGTACCCAAGTAAAAAAACAACCCACAAAGTTGTCCCTACATGGAACTACGCTACCGTACATGCATGGGGTAAACCACAAATCGTAGAGGATGCGATCTGGTTGCGCCAATTTCTGGAAGAGCTTACCCACTCTCAGGAACAAAAACGTGCTCAACCGTGGAAGGTAAGTGATGCCCCAGACAACTTCATCAATACACAAATGAATGCAATCGTTGGTTTCGAAATCCGGATCAAACGCATTGAAGGCAAGTGGAAGATGAGCCAAAACCGGCCTGAAGCCGACCGTACAGGCGTTATTGAAGGATTGACCGCTGACAACAATCCCCATCAGAATCCTGCCCTGGCCGCGATGGTTTCCGAAACCTTTCGTACAACCAAATAGCTTAAATTTTTTCCATAATCAAAACCTGGGAACACGATGTTTGCCAAGGCACCACTGAAAGCGCAGTACTTGCTTGCCAAAATAAGCCGGCTGAATGAGTTCATTCAAGCACTGATCGGCCATGCCGATAGGGTTGGTGCATACGAGCTTGAAAAAACGTTGCAAGAAAATCAGAAAATTAACCGTGACTTAAAAGAAAGCGAATCGTTGTTTCGCCTGATGTTTGAGTACCACAGTGCCGTCATGCTGTTGATTGAACCCCAATCCGGTTTGATTGTTGAAGCCAATACAGCGGCAACGCAATTTTATGGCTTCCCGATAGAGCAATTGCGCGGTATGAATGTTAACCGCCTTAATATGCAGCCTGAATCGGTGATCCAGGATCAAAGGCAGCAAGTGCTTAGAGGAGAAATTAATAAACTGATTTTTGACCATCGATTGGCTAATGGCGAAGTTCGTACTGTTGAAGGATTGATATCTCCGATACATCTTAAGAATGTGCCCCTGTTATTCGTGATTATCAATGACATTACTGAACGCAAGCATTCCGAAGAGCAAATGCGCAGTTTTGCTTTCCATGACATGTTGACAAATCTTCCTAATCGGCGCTTGTTAAGCGACCGTCTTAACCAGGTAATGGCCATCAACAAACGCAATGGTTGTCATGCTGCATTGATGATTCTGGACCTGGACAACTTCAAGCTGCTCAACGACAAGCACGGGCATAATGCAGGCGATATCCTGCTGGTCGAAGTAGCCAAGCGCCTAAAGGGTTGTGTACGTGAAGTAGATACCGTGGCACGGTTTGGTGGTGACGAATTTGTGATATTGCTTGGCGAGCTTGATAAAAAGAAGGAATTATCCATGGCTCAGGCCCGTATTGTTGCAGAGAAAATCCGGGGTTCTATCTCCAAACCTTATACACTGGCATACAAGCAAGACACGGGGGTAGAGACTTCGATACAGTTTAGCTGCACGTCAAGTATCGGCTTGGTACTGTTTGGCAATACTGACACTACTCAGGAAGAAATCTTCAGATCGGCTGACGCCGCAATGTATAAGGCCAAGGAAAACGGACAAAATCTAATCAATTGTTCTGAAATCTGAGGGGGGGTAAATGGAATATCGTTTTCTCACCATATGGCGCATCGAAGCACCAATCGAAGCAGTCTGCGAGATCATTTACCAATCCCTGATCTGGCCACAGTGGTGGCGTAATGTTGAAAAGGTTGAAGAGTTGGTTCCTGGTAACGCCCAAGGAATCGGCAACGTGCGGCGGTATTTCTGGAAAGGCCGTTTACCCTATCGCCTCACTTTTGACATTTGTGTAAGTCATATTGATCCGCTAGCCACCATTGATGGCATCGCTAGCGGCGATGTAGAAGGAAAGGGTCGATGGTCATTTACCGCAGATGGCGCTGTAACTGTTGTACGCCATGAATGGAGGGTACGCACTACGCCTGTCTGGATGAATTTGCTGGCGCTGGTTGCACGTCCATTCATCAGATGGAATCATAATGCCGTCATGCAACAAGGGGGCGAAGCGCTTGCGCAAGTGCTCAATGCCCGCTTGGTCCAGATCGCACACTATTAGTACGCAGCCATCGGCAAACCAAAACGGCTGTTATTCCGAACAAACCGTGGGTGATCAAAGTAATCCAGCCTCGCGCCTGTACAAACCACGGAAAGATTACTGTGAAACCGTATAGGTTGACGATGTAAAGTACGATGCCAAAACCAAAGCCCACCAAGAGCGCTTTAGCTGCTTTGAGTTGTGCGGTGAGTGCCGAAACTACTGCGGTGTATAAAATTGAAATCGTGAAATGAATGAGGGTAGCGGTCACCATAACAGCGAAGGAAAATGTGGCGGACGGTGAAAGTACAGAACTGCCTAGCACCAATGCTGCAGTCAGCCGTGTATCGCGCAGCAGAATAGCAGGAAAATCATCAGTAAATATCAGCCAGAGTAATACTTGTATCAATACGATCAAGCTGCCGGAAATCAAACCGGCGCGGATTGTGATACCAGAAACAGAGTGCATAACCATGGGAATCCTGACTAACATTATCGCCGCACAACACGACGAGGTCGAAGCAATTGGTGAATCACTGCATCCTGTCGACGAATGGAGCGGCATCGAGTTGCGCGATTTCGATACTGCAAAAATTGCGACCCTGCATATTGTACTGACTGGCGACCTTTTCGATGACACGATTGTTCGTTACGAACCAGTGTATATCTCCAACGTCGAAGGCGCACTGGTGCTGCGCATCCCTGATGAAGTAACAGGACGACTTGCTGTCCTCGATGAGGAACAACTCAGCCAGATTGCCATCGAACTGGCGGCCACCGAAGAATTCGAGCATGAAGGGTGGGGAGAGGAAGCGATTGCAACCATGCTTGAAGAACTAAGCGAACTTGCCTACTTTGCCGATTCACAAGACCAGGTGCTGTTTGTCTGGATGCATCCTCTGCAAACCTGAAGAATTGGCCTCAATCCAGGGCGGTTGCTTTGACTTGTTGCCATGCCCGATATACTCGTAGCGCAACCTGTGCATCGTTGGCAGCATAGAGCATTTGCCGCTCAGTCAAGGCCGAATTTGACCAATTTGTTGTTGTTGTCCTCTTCGACTTCTGCAAACGCTGGCCAAAAAACCTGGCCACTGCGGCCTTGGCTCCCACATCGGCACGTTTTTCCTGTCGCAAAGCAATTGCCAGATCAAGGACATGGACAGGAGAAACCCCAAGTTTGCTTTGCAGGCGCCTTAAATCGTCACGAAGGCCAAACCCCACTTTCAACACCTGTGGCGATTCCAGAATCACAAGCAAATGATTTGGCGGCCGTCGGTTGGTGATTTGGTAAAGATACGCCTTGTCGTCCGTAGCCAATTGGATCAGATGTGGTCCATCAGACACTTCACCCTTGATAAAAGTTGGTTTCGATTCGGTATCAAACCCAACGGCGTCAGTTGCCATTAACGCCTGCAGCGCGTCACTTGCATCCCGTTCCGACCGAATAAGGCGTATGTCGGCCAGTTGGATTCCCTCATACAGTGGCATTTCATTCAACACGGGCGCACGCGATTACTTCGCTCTTTAATGACCATGGCATCAGATAGCGATCTGCCGCCCAATCTCGACCACTCCATCGCCGGGAAGCCTGAAAAAGTCCGTAACGTGCACAGCATTTCTTTCCATCCAGGCGAAGATGGCTTCCGCCCATCGGGGCAAGCCCTTGCCATCTTCCCTGTGAAGAACGGTTTCATGCCCAACGTAATAGACCAAATCGTCAATTTGGATACGGCAACCTTGCTCGAGCGCAAGTTTAAGCACTTCGGGAATGTTTGGCCTTTCCATAAATCCATATCTTGCTGTAGCACGCCAGAAACCAGGCCAAACTTCCATCAATGACAAGCGCCTGACACTTTCTACCCATGGCACAGGCTCCGATAGAACGGTGAGTGCAACAACTGACTCGTGCAAAGCACGGTTATGCAAGACATGCCAAATCATGATTGGCGGCGTTTCGGATAACGTCCTGGTCAGAAATACAGCGGTGCCTGGAACACGCGGAATTTTACGAGCCACGACAGACTCAAAAAACTCATTAGCAGGAATGACTCGCTCATTAAGAATTTTTACTATTGCCATCGACCCGCGATGCCATATCCACATCAAGCCATAAATCAGACTGGCCAGAAGCAAAGGAAAATAACCCCCGTCGGCGATCTTTGTAAGGTTTGCAATAAAAAAACTTGTATCAATGCTAAGAAAAATTCCAGCAACCCCTCCGCTTGCCAACAGGTTCCAGCCCCAAATCTCACGCATGGCAATGAAAAGCAATACGGTAGTCATCAGCATTGTTAGCGAAACGGCTATACCGTAGGCTGCAGCGAGGTTTTCAGACTTGCCAAAGAACAGTGCCAGGCCAACTGTAGCAATCATAAGTAACCAATTGATGATACCGACATAGATTTGTCCGTACCCCTTTGCAGAGGTCTGGATAATCCGCAAACGAGGCAACCAGCCGAGCTGAATTGCCTGCCTGGTCATTGAAAACGCGCCGGTAATAATGGATTGGCTGGCGATAATGGTTGCAATTGTCGCCAAAGCAATGAATGGGATTAGAACCGATTCTGGGCACAGCTGATAAAAAATATTATCGGCAGTTGACGCCCCGTCAAGGACAATTGCCGATTGCCCGGCATAGTTCAATGCCAGGCTCGGCAGTACGATAGCCGACCAGGCAAGCCTGATGGGGCGGGGCCCGAAATGTCCCATGTCCGCATAAAGGGCCTCGGCGCCCGTCACGCACAAAAAGACTCCACCCAGAATCAGAAAGCTCGTAAGCCCATCCGATAAGAGAAAACGAATCCCATAGATTGGATTCAGGGCAGCAAGGACTGCCGGGTGCCTGGAAATACCCCATAGACCAAGGATCGCAATTGCTAGAAACCAAACACCCATGATTGGGCCAAATGCCCGTCCGATTTGCGCTGTGCCAAGCGGTTGAATCGCAAAAAGCGCCACAAGAACTGCTACGGTGGCTGGCAGGACATAGGGCTTCAGGGCCGGTGCCGCGATATTTAATCCCTCAAGCGCAGAAAGTACAGAGATGGCGGGTGTGAGAGCCCCATCCCCGTAGATCAGCGCCGCCCCGAACAGTCCGATAGCAACAATTGTCGGTCTTTGATGTTTTTTGACGGCCAACAAGGACATCAGGGCGAGGACCCCACCCTCCCCATCATTATCGACCCTCATGGCAAAGCCCACATACTTCACGGAGGTGATGATAACAAGCGTCCACAAAATCAGAGAAAGCGATCCCAGGACGACATAGGGGGCTGGCACGCCGCCTGTTATGTTAAGGATTGTTTTGAGTGTATAAAGCGGGCTCGTGCCGATATCACCAAAAACAATACCGAGTGCTGACAGTCCCATTACACCGAGACCTGGTTTGCTTTCTGTGCGTCCCATGTCTCGCTTGGTGCCTTATTGAGATATCAACGCAGCGAAGAATAATTAGCCGGGACCCATCTATAACCGCCGGCATCGGTGCGCAAGTGCCCGATACCCGGAAACGCAAGGTGTGCTCCTGCAACCCAGTAACCCTGTTTAGCTGCATCGGCGAATGCCTTCTTGCGTTCCATTGAAGCCGCTTCCCTATCGGTATCGAATTTCATTACCACAGATGGATTGGCAAACTGCACTGCCGCTACATGCATCAGATCTCCCCACAATTCAAGTTTTTGACCATTACTTTCGATCACGTAGGTCGTATGCCCCACCGTGTGTCCGTGGCTGGCTACGGCCTTAATACCCGGGATGAGGTCCGTATCCCCTACGAAAGGCTTGAACTTTCCTGCAGCCAAGTATGGATTGAGGGACGTCATCGCGCCCTGATATGAAGCTTTCGCGTCCTTCGATGCAGCGTCCATGCGGGCCTGATTTAACCAGAAGTCGGCCTCGCGCTGATCGGCGCGCACAGTCGCATTGGGAAAAGCAATCTTTCCATCGATCATGAGGCCACCGACGTGATCAGGATGCATATGCGTTATATAGATCTCGTCGATCTGCTCCGGTTGGTAACCTGACGCCTTGAGATTGACGATCAAATTACCAAGGGTGGGGCCAAAGAGTGCGCCCGCACCCGTATCAACCAGTACCAGTTTTGAGCCGGTGTTGATCAGATAACCATTAACGGAAGTTTCGACAGGATCCTTAAGGAATGATTTTGCCAGCGCCTCGTCTATTGTGGCTGGACTAATGCCACCAAGCAATTTGCCTACGGGAAGTGCTACGGTCCCGTCGGATAGCGCAGTCACCTCGAAGTCGCCAAGCATCATGCGGTAATAGCCAGGCGCTTGTGTCTTCATCAGGGGAGCGCTGGCATATACAACAGAAGATGGAAGCATGGCCAGGACAAGAGCCAGGCAACAGGTAAGCCGATGATAGAATGTCATATGGGTTTCCTTTGGTGCCTCAGTATAGCGCACCGATCTGTAAGAATTGTTGAAAGCAGTCTAAATTCAAGCACTTTGCATGGCCAGTAACTGAGTAGCCCCATCGTATGACTACCGACCTTGCAGAGTTTGTAGCGAAAATCTTACACTCAGAAACAATTTTTTCGTCCACTGAGGTAGACTTGTCTACTGTTTGGTCCTCCCCACCAGTTGGAAGGCGCCCAATCAAACCAGAGTGAGGAATTAAAATGAGCAATATTATCCCCTATGTGGCCTTGATCGATAACAGTGAAGAGCGAGCGCCTCTTGTACTTGTTCTGGACTGCTCCGGCAGTATGTCGGAAGACAACAAGATCAATCTGCTGAATGACGGTCTTAAAACACTGGCCTCTGAACTGAAGGACGATCCCATCACTGCACGGTGTGGACGGATCCTGGTCATTGCGTTTGGTGGGGATAACAACGTGGAGGTCATGGGGGACTGGACGGATGCAATAGATTTTTCTCCGAAAGAATTGGTGGCCGGCGGTATGACACCTATCGGAGCCGCCATGAAATGTGCCCTTGATGAAATTGAGTCCCAGAAAAACCAGATGAGAAGCGCCGGCGTACCGTATAAGCGGCCCATTATCATGTTGTTGTCGGATGGTGAATCAACGGATGACTGGCAATCGGTAGCAGTGGACTGCAGAAAAGCGGAATCCACTCATAAGGTAAATATTATGCCGATTGCAATCGGCCCAAAAGCCAACAAGGATACCTTGGGGCAATTCAGCAACAAGGGGGCACTGAATTTGGATGGCCTGAAATTCAAGGAGCTTTTTGTATGGCTTAGTAGAAGCATTCAGGCCGTCTCGCGCGCACCAACCGGTGGTACCGTTCAGTTGAACCCTGTAGACAGCTGGGCCCAGATGTCCACTTGATACATCCAGGGTAGCCCGATGAATTGGAAGGTTTTCTATGCCTGCGCAACAGGTAAGTACCACATTGACCAAAACATACCATGCCAGGACTATTCCTGTTATGAAGTAAAAGACGGCGTATTTGTTGGGGTTGTGTGTGATGGGGCTGGCACGGCAGGAGAAAGTCGGGTTGGGGCTGAATTTTTTGCGAGGCAAGTAACCTCGCTGCTATCGGGAGCCATAGCATCAGGAGGCCTTTTGAATGAGACGCTTGAAGGCTATCGCGATTGCATTGAACCAGTAATGGAAACGGTCCGATCGCGACTTGCAGAACTGGCCGTCTTGCAACAGCACGATCTTCGGGATTATGCCTGTACATTGGTCGGCTGCATCGCTTCCCGTTCAGGAGGATGTTTTTTTCATGTAGGTGATGGCTTTGCCGTTCACCAAAGCATGGCGGGGAGTACCACTCTTTCATATCCTGAAAATGGTGAGTACGTCAATGAAACATACTTCGCTACCGATGCGGACTGGAAGGACCATCTAAGGCTGACATTGCTCTCGAAAATGAATGACGGAAGTTTTATCGGCTTGATGAGCGATGGATCTTCATCGTTTGCGATTGACCGATTGAGGACAGGGTTTTACAAACCTTTCATTGACCCTGTGGTTACTTTTTTGAATACCGCCTCCGAGACAAACGGCAATCAGGCACTGCAGAATTTATTGGAAAACGAAAAAACCTTTGAGATTACCAGCGACGACAAAACCCTGTTGCTTGCGTTTATCAATTGACCAGGGTGGTAACCATCCTGCCTCGCTCTCACACTTCACGGAAATCGGTTTAATCACATGTTTGGAAGCACCACCAGTCTGGTATGGCCTGACGGACATTCAGAAAAAGCCAAACTGATCCCCACTGGCAAATCGGGAGGAGCTGGCGAAATATTTGCAATTGAAAAAAAAACCAATTACGTAGCCAAAATTTATCACTCGGTCACAACGAAAGAGCAGTTAGATAAATATTCAAAAAAAATCAGGTGGATGGTAAACAACAAACCTACCCTCGCTGAAACTCCTGCTGATTACAATGCGATCGTACAACTTGCCTGGCCCGTTGCACAGGTCATGCAAGACACCCGTTTTGCGGGTTTCGTGATGGAAAAAATTGATTTTAGCAGAACGCTTGAACTTGATTATTTGTTAACCCGCAGGCAGGCCGAGGAGGAAGGTGTTCAGGTTGATTTTGGGAAACTGATGACGGTGTCCTACAATCTGGCATCCATTATCAACAGCCTGCACAGCAAAAAGATTGCGGTGGTGGATTTAAAACCCATGAACCTCAAAGTCTATAAATCGGAATTGTATGTTTCGATTCTGGACTGCGATGGATTTTGTATCTATTCCGATACGTTCCGTTCTGATGCACCCCAGGTAACACAGGAATATCTGGCCCCTGAATTTCATGGAAAGGCCGTGAACGATCCCGAGTCCCAGGACTGGTTTGCTTTGGCCACCATTATTTTTCGGTTGTTGAACTATGGGATACATCCTTATGTGGGAATCTCTGAAAGCCGCCTTAAATATCCCAATGAATTGGCCGCCCGAATAAAACTTGGTCTGTACCCTTATGGAATAGTCGCCCACAAGGGGATACGAACTGCTCCGGCCAGTGTGCATGAATCCTTTCCAGACAACTTAAGGACACTTTTTGATCGGGCCTTTGGTTGGGCACCCGGTGGCAGGCCTAGCGCCTACGAATGGGCCAGCACGCTTGGAGAATATGCCAACAGAAACTCCGATCAGATGATTCTTTGTGCCAATGGCCATATTCAGTTTTTTGGCAAGAGCTGCCCAACGTGTCTACGGGAAGGAATCATTAGGACGCATACGTTGGAACAAACGAGGTTCCGGACAAAAATCAGGATGGCGCCCCAAAAAACATTGCGCCATATGCAGAAATCGTTTAACCGCACACACACTTCACCATTTCAGGCAACTCTGGCACAGCAACTCCAGGCGCCATCCATAAATATTGCGCTGACCCAACCCTCTCGTCCCAACATACCCCTTCATATTGCAATTATGAATGAGGTTTCCCTGGAAATTCTCTGGGTTCTGGGGATGACAATCGCCTTCTGGTGGCTCAAATGACACTATTTCATTGGCTTGGGAGAAAGGACTTTGTCTAGCACCCTGATGGCATTTATAGCGTTTGCCCTGGGATTGTCCTGGTGGTGGAGACCGCGCCAAGCAGCAGGTCCCGCAGCCTGGATCATGATCGTGGCGTTTGCATCACTGGGTGGCATTGCCTTCTGGTTTGTGGAAGGAGCTATACCCGAGGAAGCGCACATGGTATTCATTCATTGGAAGCCCACCGTGTTGTACTGGACACTGACTGTAATTCTTTTAGTTGTACCCTTTCTCGGATGGGATTACCCTGCCAGGTGGGTTTTTGCATCCAGTTTGCCCTTGGCGAACAAGCAATGGTTTTGGCTGAATCAAATTCTGGCGGTTTTATATGCCATATTGGGTGGCATAAATTTGCTGGTAGTGTATTACCTGGGAGATCAAGACTGGATCAGTTTCAAAGAAGGCTGTTACATGAATTTGATTATAATCCTTCTGGTTCGACTGAATTTTGTTTGGCTTCCAATTTTCAAGGACATCACAGTATTTTTGTACCGATTTGTGAATCGATTTATTTGAGCAGTAAGCTGAAACCGATAGGAGACGTAATTCAATGAGCATTGCAAGATCATGAAATACCTGAATAACCAGTTCTCGCGGATATGTATTCTTTGCGCTGGCTTGCTTTCCGCAATGCTTGTTGTCTTCATGGCTCCTGCTGCTGAGGATCCAACGCAAACGATCCCTCCTCCCGTGACCGGCAGCCGCAAAGCACCAACGCCATCTTGGGGAAAGCCGCTGCCCTACCCTGTCGTGATTGCCGATCGCCGCAATAACCGGCTTATCGAAGTGGCGCCAGACAAGCAGATTATCTGGCAGTTTGGATCGCCTAGTCTAAAAATCTATCACGACAACGATGATGTGTATTTCTCGCCGGATGGACGCCTGCTGGCCATTAGCGAGGAAGATAACCAGGACATCCATCTGATCGACTACGAGCGTCGTGAACTGGTTTGGAACTACGGTGTTCCTGACATAGCAGGTAGCGCTCCCGGGTATTTAAACTTTCCGGATGACACCCATGTAATGGATGATGGGACCATTCTGGTTGCCGATATCCGCAACTGCAGGGTTCTCTTTCTGGACCGCGAAACGTCAAAAATAAAGGATCAGTGGGGCAACCCCAGTCGCAAAGACAAGGACTGGAGCAAAGATCCAAACTGCCGCCACGACCCCCCCCGATTCCTGGGGTTACCCAATGGTGTAGTCGAGCTGGATGGAGGTGACATTCTGCTAACCGAGATCACTGGAGCCTGGATTTCGCGACTGACCCGTGACGGCAAGCTCGTTTGGGCTATGCAGGCATTTGGAATGCACTATCCATCCGACGCAATGCCAACCCACGACGGCCAGGTCATTGTGGCCGACTATAGTAAGCCGGGCCGTGTAATCATATTTGATCCGAAGCAGCGCAAGGTAACCTGGGACTACTATGCCAAAGACGGTGAAGCGATGCTGAACCATCCTTCGTTAGCTCAGGAACTACCCAATGGTGATGTTATCCTGAACGATGACTACAGGCACCGGGTCATTGTCATCGACCGCCAGACCAAACAGATTATTTGGCAATATGGCGTCACTGACCACCCAGGTAGCGGCCCGGGCCAATTAAACAACCCGGATGGCATTGACATCGATGTATTTAGAGACTGGCGCACAAACACAGCGATGACAAAGCACTGACACCTGCACGAGACAAATCTGACTTCAGGGCGTGCGCTTCAATTACTTTCGAGTACTGTGCGCCGATTCAACGGCTGAACCGCACGGCCGTTATCAGAAAATAACGCGTGGTAACGTGCCAGTTGCGCGGCCGAAAGTTCAAGAGGCTGCTTCAGGACAATCCAGTCAACTCCCTCAGTGCAGGGCGGAGCTGTCAAAGAACCCTGATAACGGTAGTAACCCCTGTCTTGTGGTAGCAGGCGGCTGGCATCGATTGTCGCAGCGCCCTGTTGTAAATGATCCCCGTCTGCATGTACTGGAATAAGTGGCATCAGGAAGGTCAGTAACGGGTTTTCTGCGCCGACGCGAAACATCACTGCAACCACCAGCAACTGCCCGGACTGACTTCTGTGCAACAGGTGGGCTGCCATGGGAAACTCCTCACCCGCGATCCGGTCACCCCCGGGAGTATGGAAATGAATCTGCTGTAACGTATAGCGCTCGGAACCTATATATAAAAAATTGCCTGCATCGAAACGCACGCGCACAGTGTGGCCATCGTTGGCGATCTTCAATGGCACAGCATGGTAATCGAATTTCAAAGCCGGCAGGTGTTGCCGCGTTGTGGTTGTGATATCGATTGGAGACTGTCTCTTTCCATCGTCGCATGTGGTAGCCCAGGAGACAGTAACAAACAGCAACAGGGGCACCGCAAGAATTTTCATATTATCTGAATCACCCTTTTAGTATGGTTTCAATTCTGCACCATCCGGATCCAGAGAATGACGCCAGAATTGATCCTCGCGAGAGAATAGTCGATAGGTTCCGCGCGGCCCCCAACTACCTGCCTGATAATTGTTGATGAACTCACGTTCCATGGACCACACCTTGATTACGGGATCAACCACTCGCCAGGCTGACTCGACTTCGTCTATGCGAAGGAAAAGTGAATGATCGCCCTGCATAACGTCCAGAAGCAGTTCTTCGTAGGCATCATAATCCACTTCCTCTCCCTGACGGTAGGTGGCATCCAGACTGATGGTTCGGGTTTGCAAATCCAATCCTGGCATTTTGACCTGCACCTCCATTCGAAGGCTATCATTGGGCTGAATGCCAAGCATGATCCAGTTGGGCTGTGAAAGACCTCGACGCGACTGGCGCAGCAGGTCCTGTGGAGGGCTCTTGAACCGAATGCAGATGGCTGAACTATTTTCTGCCATTCTCTTTCCTGTTCGAAGATAAAACGGCACTCCGGCCCAGCGCCAATTGTCAATATACAGTTTGAGTGCCGCATAAGTTTCGGTTGTGCTGTCATGCGCAACACCCGGTTCTTCAAGATATCCGGACACTGGCTGACCGTCAACCACGCCGTTTGCATACTGCCCCCGAAATGCATGAGCATGCACGGCATTTTGTGTAATGGGGCGAATTGCTTTCAATACCTTGACCTTCTCGTCCCGTAAGTGCTCAGCAGACAAGGATACCGGTGGCTCCATGGCCACCAGGGTTAGCAACTGCAATAAGTGACTCTGAATCATGTCGCGCAACGCGCCAGCTCCTTCGTAGTAATCAGCACGCCCTTCAATTCCCAGCGTCTCGGAATGCGTGATTTGCACATGGTCAACGTAATGTTGATTCCACAAGGGTTCCAGTAATAAGTTGGCAAACCGAAATACCATGACATTCTGCACAGTGCCCTTGCCCAGGTAATGGTCAATCCGGAAAATCTGGTGTTCCTGTAAATGGCGATAAAGGCCTGCCTGCAGCGTCTGTGCACTTAGCAGGTCATACCCAAAAGGCTTTTCAATGACTACACGACGCCATCCATTTTTTTGTGTAAGCAGCCCCGCATTACCAAGGTAATCCACAATGCCAGGATAATCGGCTGGTCGTACAGCCATGTAAAACACAATATTTGCCGGAAATCCGGGCGCAGAGTCCAGTATGTCCCGCAAATTGCTGTAGCTGCCCGGATCATCAGAAATGATCCGGTGATAATGGAGCCTGTTGCGAAAACGTTCCATGGTTGTGGCATCAATTACTGACCGATCATGTGCTTCAAGCATGGTAAAAACTTCGGTCTGCCAGGCCTCACGGTCAAAGGACTCAAGACCGGAGCCCATCAGGACCATGCCCTCAGGCAGTCTGCCAGATCGTTCCAATTGGTACAGCGAGGGGATTAGTTTGCGACGCGAAAGATTGCCACAAGCCCCGAAAATTACTAATGTACAGGGCTCAATTGTTTTCATTGGGTCCCTTGATGGCGTGTCCACCAAATGCATTACGCATCAGCG
>VFSW01001106.1_pt1 | contig 40403 bp, 38 predicted proteins | sample 5358111 | NCBI WGS metagenome assembly VFSW01 (sample SAMN11554181, study PRJNA540505) | mine drainage metagenome | isolation source: sediment from site ElyBrook_90M | place: USA: Ely Copper Mine, Vershire, VT | collected 2017
CGAATCTAATTGAGGTTAATGTTTTTTAGTGGTACTATACTTTTATATGACTTTTCTACAGAAGATCGAGGACGCTAAAGAACTTATCAACTCAGCGATAGAAAAATATCCAAAGATTTGTGTTGGATGCTCGTTCGGCAAGGATTCAATGGTAACTCTGCATTTAGTGAGAAGTGTGAAGAAGGATATCCCCGTCATTTGCATCATGGCGGAAACTGAATTTAAGGAAACATTTGATTTTGCAGAAAGAATGCATAAGGAATGGGATTTGGATCTCACTACTCGCGTATTCAAGCAAGGCGGTACAGGAGAAGATTGTTGTGCTAAGGCAAAAGTTGAAGCGACGAAAGACGCTCTCAGACCTTATGAAGCCTGGATTTCGGGTGTAAGGAAAACAGAAGGAATTACAAGAGCAAATTTTGAACCAATAGAAACAAAAAATGGCCTAACAAAAATAAATCCAATTCTTGAATTTACAGAGTTAGATATTTGGAGATATATGGCGCTTAATGATATCCCGGTAAATCCAAAATATAAAGAAGGCTATAGAAGTTTAGGCTGCGCCTACTGCTCATTTCCAGAAGAAGACGAGAATGAAACTGAGCGAGCAGGAAGATGGAAGGGTACCGCCAAGGCGTGTGGTGAGTGCGGGATTCACACGCAACCACTTCGATAAATCATTTCTCTTCTGGTGCCCTTTGTCTTCCCCAGGGAATCAAAATCCATATCCGCTCATGGAAATAATAGACAATGGCCTTGATGATAAACTCAGCGACACCAATTCCTATGGCAAGAGTCCATTTCCCCGTAAATAGGTACACAAGTGCTGCAGTTATAAATGTTGCACCTATTCTCCAGCTTATAGCCTTAGCCACACTTCGTAGGTGATCTTCCTTCATTGGACACATACTATCATTACAATTTAAATTGCCGTGAAGAAATATGTGCTTCTGGCCCCTACTTTAGATTTTAGAGTTTTCATTGAAAACATACCCTATGTGGAGATGGCGGGTAACGAACCCGCGTGCAATGGATAAATAGAGGCGCTTCTACAGGGCGTAGTTTATTTTATAGTCTCGATACAGAGCGTAGTAAACAAACAAAATCGCTCCCTATCAAAGCCCGTATTCTTTATCGCTAGAGTGGGCACTCAAGTCGATGCAAGCTCGATACTATGACACCTAGTCTATACTCACGAGCGATTGTACAGCAAGTGTCGCGTTAAGCCTTAGCGTAGGCGAACGCGAAATTATTCACCGAGAAATACGGCGAAACAACTGATTTAGCAGTTATTGTTTTCCAGAGTGTTATAGAAGTTCTGGACTTCTACCTTGCGCTGCCGGCTATACATTCCATTGTCTAGACAATGCATCCCCGAAAAATACACGACGCTACTTGTATTTTTCGCGAAAAACTGTCTAACCTTTTATTTTTGATATTTCAATGAACGTTCTATATCGCGCTTCGCTTCTTTAGCCTTGAGTGCTTGTCGTTTATCGAATTTCTTTTTCCCACGAGCGACAGCAACGCGCACTTTCAATTTCCGATTTTTAGTATATATCGAAATTGGCACTATTGTCAAGCCTTTTTGGTTTTCTAGTACTCCTAAGTGAGCGAGCTCTTTTTTTGTGAGGAGCAATTTGCGACTGCGGTCGGGGTCATATTCCCCGAGAGTATTTCTGGGTTGGTAGGGGGGTATGTGCATCCCGACAATGTAGGCCTCTCCGCCACGCACAATAATGTGGGACCCCTCGAGCTTTCCATGTTTGCCACGTAGCGATTTCACTTCAAATCCTAAAAGCTCAATACCCGCTTCTAGCTCTTCAAGCAGTTCAAAATTTAGGCGTGCTTTTTTGTGCTCGAGAAGCGTCATGCGAAAAGTGTAGCATCGAGAATATAAAAATGATATAATCGCCGCGCGATGCCAAAGGCTAAAGGTCCCAAGAAAATTCTCCCAAAAAAGACTCCTGGGGGGGTTAGTTTTTTCCTCAAGCTCACTATTAGTATTGCGATGCTTCTTCTCCTTGCCGGGGCGTATGCGTATCTCGCTGGAGCTATTAAAGCTCCTCCTCAAACGATACCCATTTCCCAAGTTGCTTCTGATATTCAAGCGGGCAAGGTGTCTTCCATAATAGTGAATGGAGATAATCTAGATATTATCTATACAGATAAGACAGAGAAACTTTCGAAAAAAGAACCTGAAATCGCACTCACGCAAACCCTTACTAATTACGGTGTTTCTAAACAAGAGCTCAATCAAGTTACCTTAACTATTAAGGAGCAGAGTGGGTGGGCGTACTGGCTCACTCAACTCATACCCTATCTGATTCCACTTTTCCTTATTCTTGTTTTTGTCTGGTATCTCTCAAGACAGGTACGAGGAGCAGGTATGCAGGCGTTTTCGTTTGGCCAATCGAAGCCACGTGTCACTGACCCAAATGATCAGGGACAAAAAGTAACATTTAAGGATGTCGCTGGGGCAAAGGAAGCGAAAGAAGAATTAATCGAGGTTGTTGATTTTTTGCGTAATCCAAAAAAGTTTCTTGATATAGGTGCCCGTATACCAAAGGGCATACTTCTCATGGGAGCGCCAGGAACTGGTAAAACGTTGCTTGCTCGAGCAGTTGCTGGTGAAGCCGGTGTACCATTTTTTTCTATCTCTGGGTCGGAATTTGTTGAAATGTTTGTTGGTGTTGGAGCAAGTCGTGTCCGGGACCTCTTTTTAACTGCTAAAAAGGCTTCACCTTCAATCATATTTGTTGATGAGATTGATGCCGTTGGTCGTGTGAGAGGCACAGGTGTTGGTGGTGGTAACGATGAGCGCGAACAGACACTGAATCAAATTCTTGTTGAGATGGATGGCTTTGAACCAAATGAAAAGGTCATCGTCATGGCGGCATCAAATCGTCCCGATGTACTCGATCCAGCCCTTTTGCGCCCAGGTCGTTTTGATAGGCGAGTTATTATTGATCTTCCGGATCGTCAAGATCGTTTCGATATTCTTACCATTCATGCTAGGAAAAAGCCTTTTGCAGAAGATGTGAATCTCATGGTGATTGCTGAGCGTACCCCAGGACTTTCTGGGGCGGATCTGTTCTCGCTCATGAATGAGGCTGCGATTCTTGCTGCTAGAGAGAATCGCCACAGCATTTCTCAATATGACCTCGTGCGTTCAATAGAAAAAGTCATGCTTGGTCCTGAACGTCGTAGTCACGTGCTCAATAGAAAAGAAAAAGAAATCACTGCGTACCATGAAGCTGGTCACGCACTTCTAGCCTCAGTTCTTCCACATGCTGATCCGGTGCATAAGATATCTATCATTAGTCGTGGTCGTGCAGGAGGCTACACTCTCAAACTTCCATTTGAAGATAGACGTCTGCAGGGAAAGTTAGAATTTTTGGATGATATCGCAGTATCTCTTGGTGGCTACGTAGCAGAGAAGATTGTTTTTGGAGATGTCACTACCGGCCCATCAAACGATCTGCAAGTACTTACCGCGCTGGCGCGGGATATGGTGACCCGCTATGGTATGAGTGACAAGATAGGGACCGTTGCTCTTGTTGGCGAGGGAGGACATGCAGTATTTGGTCCTGGTGTTGAGAGTAAAGATCACTCGGAGAAAATATCTGCTGAGATAGATACTGAAGTACGGCGCATTATTGATGGAGCATACAAAAAAGCTGAGGACACTATAAACGAGCACCGTAAGGCACTCAATTCTATTGCTAAGCGACTCGTTGAAGTAGAAACTCTTGAGCGAGAAGAGTTTGAGAAAATTCTTATTACTAACGGTATTACACCGAAAAAACGAGAAGTGAATCCCTAGTGTATTTTTCACAGTGCGCGAGCCTGGACTCGAACCAGGAACCATCCGTGTATAAGACGGAGGCTCTACCATTGAGCTACTCGCGCGAACCAATCGACTATATCGCATCCTTATTCTAAATGCATCGTCTGGTTTCTAGCAGCTACCACACTCGCAAGGAGTGGATGCTTCTCAAAGGTCTCATCTTTCCCAATGAGAGAAAGGGCTTCCTTCCGTGCAGCCTCAACCAACTTGAGATTTTTAAGTGCTTCCATGCCTATGTCTGAAATACCCCACTGCTTTCGACCCGAAAGCTCTCCCGCTCCGCGCTGCATGAGATCGGCTTCAGCAAGCTCGAAGCCATTTTTTGCGGTTGTGAGACTCTTGAGTCGTGCGAGGGAAAGTTGTCCTCGACTCGCTGGACATAGAAAGCAGTACGCTTGATATGTACTGCGGACTACTCTGCCACGCAGCTGGTGTAGTTGGGATAGCCCAAAACGCTCTGCTCCTTCAATCATGATAACGGTAGCATTTGGAACATTGATACCAACCTCTACCACGGAGGTAGCCACGAGGATATCTATTTCATGATTGGCAAATTGTTGCATGACGGTATCCTTTTCTGCAGTTTTCATTTTTGCGTGTAGTATGCCGACCTTATATTCAGGGAAGATCTCTTTTTTTAGGCGTTTTGCTTCAGCCTTTACAGACTTTGCAATAAGCGCGAAGGCTTTTTCTGGATCTGGCTCATCAACTCGAGGACATATGACGTAGACTTGTCGCCCTTTATTGAGTTGCTCTTTCATCTTTGCATACGCACCATCTCGTTCCTTGGTATGAATAATCTCTGTTATGATCGGTTTTCGTCCCGGCGGCATTTCATCAAGGAGCGTGAGATCAAGATCTCCATATATAGTAAGAGCAAGTGTTCGAGGAATAGGAGTTGCAGTCATAGATAAAAGATGCGGAAGTTGTGATTCTTTGTGTGCTAAGAGGCGGCGTTGCTGTGTGCCAAAGCGATGTTGCTCATCAATGATTACAAGCGCGAGATGTTTAAAGCGTACTGATTTTTGAATGAGTGCATGGGTGCCAATGAGTATTGGTATCTCTCCGTTGGCGACCCACTTTAGAAGTTGCGTGCGAGAAATTGTTGTTGCCCTCTCTCGAGAAATTTTTGATGGAAATTTGTAACACCCGCTGCCGGTAATTAGCCCGATGCTAATAGATTCCTGTTTGAAATATTGTATGAATGAGTCAAAGTGTTGTTTTGCCAAAATCTCAGTTGGTGCCATATATGCGACTTGCAGTGCTCCTACTCCGTATCCCTTAGGAAGAGTTGATACGACGGCATAGGCTGCAGTCGCTGCCACTGCCGTCTTTCCGCTCCCAACATCTCCCTCAAGGAGCCTTGACATAGGTCGCCCGCTTTTGAAGTCCATGAGAATAGCTCCGACTGCCTTTTTTTGTGCCGAGGTAGCTTCAAATGGAAAGAGAGATATAAACGTATTAATACGCGCAGGTGACACGTTAACCACAAAACCCTCTTCGTGATCCTGCACCTTGCGTTCTTTTCCGAGTTGAAGCTGTATAAAAAATACTTCCTCAAACGCAAAGCGCTTTCGAGCGGCTTCTGCATCCCGGAGACGTTTTGGAGTATGAATCCACACGAGAGCTGTTTTCAGAGAAGGTAGGTTATAGCGCTTCACAATCTCAGATGGGATAGGGTCCTCGATATTTTCTATTGCCCCACTTGCTATGACGCGACCAATTGCATGACGAAACCATAGCGAAGTAATACCTCGACTCTCTGGATATATAGCGAAAAGCTCACGTGTCCCAAGAGGTACTTTGTTTTTCTTTTCAAATAGGTTGCTTTCAGTTGGGCTAATACGTTCGATATGTGGGTTTACTAAGTAGAGCTTGTCATTTGTGCCGCTCACTTTTCCGGTCGCACGAACGAGTGTTCCGTCGCTGTACATCTTGGCGATGTATGGCTGATTAAACCACCGGGCCTTAATGCGACCAGTCTGGTCACGAACGTATCCCTCGGAAACAGGGATCCTTCGTTTCCAAGATTTTTTTGTTTCAAGTTTTTCAAGTGTGCCAATAACTGTAGCATTTGTACCAGAGGAAAGGCCAGAAATAGTAGTCTCACTCCCTCCTTCTTCATATCGGGATGGGAAATGAAAGAGAAGATCGTGGATGGTTGAAATTCCCAGAGTCTTACAAGCATTTTTTTGTGATTCAGTGAGGCGAAACAATTCAGTGATATACATTGATTCATTATACGCACGCATCATGCCCCTGCTCATTTTTGTTTCCGACTTATCGTGATATATTCCAAATATATGACGAACGAGTTAAAACACCTTAAGGAAGGGGACCACATACCAGAAACCACGTTTAAGATTCGAGTAGGGGATGCTCCTGTGTGCGGTGATAAGTCTGGCTCATGGGAAGATCTCTCTACGCAGGATATTTTTGAGCATAAAAAGATCATTGTCGTTGCTCTTCCTGGTGCATTTACGCCTACCTGCTCCTCTACGCATCTACCAGGCTACGAGATAAAGTACGGTACCTTCAAGGCGCTTGGTGTAGATGAGATTTATTGTTTATCAGTCAACGATTCATTTGTTATGAATCAATGGGCAGATAAGCTTGGTGTGTCACATGTAAAAATGCTTGCCGATGGTAACGCAGAATTCACACGCAAAATGGGGATGCTTGTAAAAAAAGAGAATCTTGGGTTTGGCGATCGTTCATGGCGCTACAGCATGTTTGTTGAGAACGGTGTGATTGAGAAACTCTTTGTGGAACCAGGTTTCTCAGATAATTATCCGACTGATCCATTTGAGGTGTCAGATGCTGACACTATGCTTGGATATATACAAAGTAAGAGATAGAGAGAACTCAAAATAACGGTGCACGCGCAGCATATTTAGTGTAGGGTATTAGGCACGGAGGCGTGGCTGAGCGGTCGAAAGCAGCAACCTGCTAAGTTGTTGAGGGGGAAACCTCTCCGAAGGTTCGAATCCTTCCGCCTCCGCCAACAAGGCTCGATTATCGAGGGACCGACTACCTTGAATAATAAGGGCGCTTGAGCGACCGTGTGCCATCAAAAGTGGGCACGGCGGAAGGATTCGAACTACGAAAGAGACTTATAAATAAAAGAGTATAGTTACCTAATGAAACTCACAGCAAGCCAAAAAGCATCAAAAAGTCTAGTGATCATAGGACGAGCGCTAGATCTATGGCTGCCCTTTAAAGTCCAATATGACCATACTCCGGGAACCTCAGTAGCTATATACCACAAAGGTAAACCCGTATATGAGAGAGGTTTTGGATATGCCGATGTAGAGAGAAGAATAAAGGCGACCGATAAAACAAGGTATCGTGTTGCTTCTATGTCAAAGATGTTCACCGCGGTAGCGATCTTGCAGCTACAGGAGAAAAAGAAGCTGAAACTAAGTGCTCCTGTGTCAAAATACCTTCCCTGGTTTAAAGGAAAAAACAAAGTAGGAGATTTGAGCAAGATTACTATTCAACAAATACTTTCCCACTCAAGTGGCCTTATTCGTGATGGACACACCAACCAGTGGGAAAACAACAATTTCCCCAAATCTCTTAAAAAAGATATGGGTCCGGATTCTATAATCTTTAAGAGTCCTGCAAAATTCAAATACTCAAACCACGCCTACTCTCTCCTTGGAGAAGTCATCAAAGAGGTAAGTGATATATCGTACAACGAGTATGTTCAAAAATTCATTATTAAACCCCTAGGCCTTAGAAATACGTTTCCTGATCTAACCCCACAATCAAGTAAGAATTTAGCGAAAGGATACAGCCGTGAAATTCCTGGTAGGAAGATGAGTGCATTTAAACATATGTCTACGCATGCCTATTCTCCCGCGACGGGCTTCATCTCTACCGCTTCTGACATTGCAGCATTTCTCAGTTTCTTGAGCAGCACCGCGTTTCCAAAAATACTCTCACCTAAATCAAAGAAACTAATGATCCGTACTCCAATCAATACCGGGGATGGCTCATACGGATTGGGTTTGGATATAGATAAGGTTGCCAAACGGCAGCTTATCGGTCATGGCGGAGGTTTTCCAGGATTCGTTACTCAAGCAAAAATGGATCCCGCCGATCAGCTTATGGTTGTAGTTCTTTCCAATCGAGTATGGGCAAATTCGCATGGCATTACTGTGTCGATATTTAAATTCTTTTTCTTTTTGATGGATCACTTGCTTGCGTTCCCAAGAATTAGAAATCCGCTGCAGTACGAGGGTGTGTATAGAAACCGGGTGGGTGATAGTCTTATTGTGGGTCTGTCGACTTGTCTTTTGCGCTTATCTGCGGCATCTAATTTCCCTTCCAAACCTGCATTACTCATTACAAAGGGCAACGGCACATTTGTAATTAAAGAAGATGATCGGTTTCACTCATTGGGAGAGCAAGTTAAATTCACAAACTTTAAAAAAGGCAAACCGCAGCGATTTGTTGTGGGAGGAACGGTGAATAAAAGAGTTATTTAAATGTTTACCACGTTTCCCCACCGTAAACCGTGAATATAAAATTCGAGGGCAGAAGGATTCGAAACAAAATAAATAAAAAACAAGAATCGCCATATTTTGAGGTACCGATGGCTCTAGGGCGACCGGGACAGTTCGAATACTGCTGCCACCGCTGACAAGGCTCGAGTATCGAGGGACCACCTGCCATCAAAAAGTCATGTGACTTGGTGGCTTTGATTTTTGGTCACCGCTAGCTCGTACTAATTATTGTGTATGAAACCTGTCAGATTTGATTGCCCCCTTTATCTTAAGTGAAACTTATCCAAATGTTACACTAAAGGTCTTGGACATAAATCCTATGAAAAGAATATACATAAAAGATCTTAGAAGCTATGTCAGCCAGGAGGTAACTATACAAGGCTGGGTCGATGTTCGTCGAGATCAGGGCAAGCTTATTTTTCTTGATTTTCGGGACATGTCCGGCAAGGTACAGGGTGTTATTTCACCAAATGTTTCTGATGCTCATAAAATAGGATCAAAACTGAGACCAGAGTGGATCGTTGAAGTTCTCGGAAAAGTAAACTGGCGACCAGAACGAGCTATACAGAAAGATAAACAAAATGGTGATATTGAGTTAGAAATTCTTAAGATACTTATACTCAATGAAGCAGAGACCCCTCCTTTTGATATCGCCGGAGACGGAAAAGAAATTAATGAAGAAGTACGTCTCCGCTACCGTTACATTGACCTGCGACGAAGCAGGATGCAGGAAAACATACGAAACAGACATCGCATCATTCAATTTATACGGGAGTTTTATACCAAGAAGGGATTTACTGAAGTGGAGACTCCATATATGACCAAATCAACCCCCGAAGGCTCTAGAGATTATGTTGTTCCTTCGAGGCTTGATCGAGGTAAGTTCTATGCGCTTCCACAATCTCCGCAACAATATAAACAACTTCTCATGTCCGCAGGATTTGAAAAATATTTCCAGATAGCTCGTTGTTTCCGTGATGAGGATACTAGGGGTGATCGTCAGCCAGAATTTACTCAAATAGATATGGAGATGAGCTTTGTTACTCAGAAAGACGTTATGGCCATTAATGAGGAGCTTATTACAAATCTTACAAAAGAGTTGTATCCAGAAAAAGAAATTCAGGAGCTTCCATTCCCGCAGTTTTCATATAAAGATGTTATGAAAAAATATGGCAATGATAAGCCTGACATACGCAAAGACAAGAATAATCAAAATTCGTTAGCATTCTGCTGGGTTGTTGACTTCCCTTTTTTTAAGAAAACTGATAATGGTGAGTGGACGTTTACTCATAATCCTTTCTCTGCTCCAAAACCTGAATACATCCAAGATCTCATGGAGAGGAAGAACATTGAAAATATAGTAGCAACACAATATGATCTGGTTCTGAACGGATGTGAGATTGGGGGAGGTAGTATACGCAGTCATACACCACAGGCTTTAAAAAAAGTTTTTGAGATAATGGGCTATATATCAGATAGAATAGAAAAGAACTTTGGACATATGCTGAGGGCTCTCTCTTCAGGGACCCCCCCACACGGAGGATTTGCCTTCGGTTTTGATCGATTGGTAATGCTCCTTCAGAATGAATCAAACATCCGAGAAGTCATTGCTTTTACAAAGACAGGAGAAGGAAGAGATCCCATGATGGAGTCACCTTCTGAAATCCAACCGGAACAATTACAGGAACTAGGAATTAAGATTGAAGGTAAATTGTTATGAGAACAGTTTTAATTACTGGAGCTAGTAGTGGTATAGGTAAGGCGTGCGTCGAAAAACGCGTGCAGCAGGCATCCCATAGATCAAAACCGACATGAGCAATCGGTATCGGGGTAATACCCAGGGGACCGCCGCAGTCATCCGTAATCTCATCGAGAGATACGAAGACGGGGAAATCACGGTGACAAAAGTCGAAGAGGTGTTGGATCACACCGAAAGACTCATCTCACAAGGTAGCAAATCCGTGCGCGATTGGCGCAAGCGTTTCGAAGCTCTAGCCAAGTAAAGCTTACCAATCATGAAGGGTGGTGTTTCAAAGACACCACTCTTTTTGTTGAGTTAATTACATATATCTCACCCATATTTTGAAGCATATCTTTGACTCCGCTGAGATTCGAACTTTTAAATATCTGAACAAGCGGTGCCTCTGCCATCTGTCTACAATGAAACGCCGAGTGAAGAGTGCGGCGATAGTATGTTCAAGGTGCTCGTCTGGTGGTTAAATGCTAAAATCTGATAATATTATATGGAATCCACTACTTTCTCCAGTAATTCTCAGTCATCTCCCCGCGCATGATTAAAACATTCTGGCGGCGCATTCCTATATTAGGGCGTGTTGTATTGTTCGTTGTTATTGCTGTTTTTGTATTGCTCGTGCTTATGGATTATTTCAACTTAGGAACGAGCTCTGCCGGAGGACTGACTGATGTCGATAGTTTTTTTGGGGCCGATGACCCGACACCCCCAGCTTCAGTCCTCGCGTCTTTGCAGGAGGTTGCCGCGCTACCAAAAGATACGTCGGCTCTCGGTGGATATGATGTGCTGATAGCCGATAGGGGAAATAACCGACTTATCGTAGTTACTCCGGATAAGAGGATCATTTGGGAATACGATTTCAAAGGCTTGCCACCTGGCTATGGAGCTGATGACGCGTTTTTCACAGATAACGGTAAAACTATTGTCGCGAGTCTCGAGTATTACCATGTCATAGAGCTGATCGATTACCAGACAAAGAAAATCGAATGGCAATACGGTATTCCTGGGGCGCACGGTTCAGGTTCTGGCTATTTATATCACCCCGATGACGCATATAAGCTACCGAATGGCGACGTAATTATCGCTGACATACAGAACTGTCGGGTCATCGAAGTTTCTCCTAACAAACACATAGTCCATCAATACGGAAAGACAAGGCAATGCGGCACTGCGCCGGGATACCTAGATGCGCCAAATGGCGACACTCCGCTACCGAATGGGCACGCTCTTATCAGCACCATTCTCAACCACAGCCTCATAGAGTTAGATGCGCAATGGAATCAGGTGTTTTCAATGTCCTTGCCGATGAAATATCCTTCAGACCCACAGATGACTCAATCTGGGAATTTTCTGATCGCAGGCTACACAAAACCAGGTAGGATAATTGAGATTTCTAGGAACGGAAACATCGTGTGGGAGTTTGACGGTGTGGGAACGACGACTCTTGACAAGCCATCACTCGCAATCGAGTTGCCCAGTGGCGACGTTCTTTCCAATGACGATTATAATCATCGCGTAATTGTGATCGACAAACAATCCAAGCAAATTATTTGGCAGTATGGTGTGACTGGGAAACCCGGCAACGCTCCGGGCCAGTTGAATATTCCGGACGGTCTTGATGTAATCATGAACAGCTCGCTTCCATCCATCGGCCAGACCCTGACGACGCACACAGTAGGTGAAGTAACTAGGGACCCGTTACCATTCATCGGCCAAACAGTGCTCATCCGCGGATTTCTTCTCAAGAAGGAGAGTGGGTATGTGATTGTTTCCGACGAGCCATCAGGGCCAGTCTCAAATTATGATCTGCCCGTCACTGGCCAAGGAATCAACATCATGCAGCCGAATCAAGCTTATTTCATAGAAGGAACATTCCTCGGTCAAGGACTGATAGCGAGCAACGGCAATCCTTACCATCTCGACTTATCCTCGCCACCAACATTGGCTCCCTAGCATCGCACGTGTCTCTATACGTGTTTCTTACTATGAAATCTTGGGCAGGTTGTTCTTCGGAGCGGTTAAAAAATATTGTTTATATAAGTTGAAAGAAACTAGAGGAAGCTCATGATCCAATAGTAGGTAACTACAGTAGATTATCTTTTTCAGATAAAGACCTATAGGAAAACCATTCCTTGAAATATTCAGCTGCACTCGGTGTATCCATTAGAGGAGAGCCTTACAGGCAGTGAGATATGTCTGACTGAGATTCTTTCCAATGTTTTTATGAAGAGGCTATACTTTGTGGATGGATGAGTCGTACGTAGGAAAGACTGATGAGGAACTTGCGGTACTCGTCCGGCAGGGAATAAAAGAAGCATTCGAGATTCTCATGGATAGATACCAGTCAAAATTGTTGCGATATGGCCGCAAATTCCTTGCTAATGAGGATCATGTCGAGGACGTTGTTCAGGATGTATTTATAAAAACGTATGAGAACATACAGAGTTTCGATGCTACGCGAAAGTTTTCTCCGTGGATCTACCGCATCGCACACAATGCATTTATCAATGCAATTAGGAAAAGGCAGCACGAATCGTTTTTTCATCTCAGCCTCGATTCGTTGACCGTACACCCGATGTATGAGTTTGACCCTGCAGAAGAAGAGGAAAAAAACGACATGCAACAACTAGTAAGGAAGGGATTGAAAGCACTCTCCCCTCTATATAGTGAGGTCATCATACTTTACTACCTTGAAAATCAAGGTTACCAAGAAATTGCCGATATCCTCCACGTTCCTGTGGGGACAGTCGGTGTAAGGTTGCGTCGGGCCCGTGAAGCCTTAAAAACGTATGTCGAGCGAGAATAATATAAAAAAGAACGTGTTTGCAAAAATCCGCACTGGAGAAATCTCCATGCGCCCGCGAGTATACTTTGTTTTACAGATAGTCTTTATTGTTCTCCTCTCGATTGCCATACTTCTGCTCTCAGTATTTGTTCTAAGCTTTATTTTTTTCAGCTTGCATGAAAGCGGCGAACAGTTTTTGCTTGGGTTTGGTGTTCGCGGGATGCTCACCTTCGTGACTCTATTCCCTTGGGCGGCTCTCCTTGCCACTCTTGCTCTCCTCTCGCTACTTGAATGGCTACTACGCTACTTTAAGTTTGGATATCGTCTTCCGATTCTGCGTATTTTTATAGGCATCTCCGCCATTACGTTTATCGCGAGTGTATTGGTCACTGTTACTCCCTTGCACTCCAGTCTATTGGGTAGAGCGGAACAAAACGAACTACCAATCATTGGAGAATTCTATGAAGCAGTCCATGATTCGCATGAAAGCCAGGGCATATTTAGAGGTGAGATCATGTCTATTCGAGGTAATACATTCATTATTTCTTATAACAATAACAATCTCGACACGGATGATGGCACGTGGACTGTCATACCACCTACAGGTTTTAATCTCTCCGCCATTCATGTTGGTGAAATCGTGTATGTGGCTGGTACGCTCATGCAGGGCAGTATCCACGCATATGGAATCCAGGAATTTGTACACTAGAAACACACAAACTAGGGGGAGTGAAATAAATTCCTCCTTATAGTGTATATAGGGATATAGACCTATGCGTAGCGTTAGAAAGAAAAGAGGATATACAGTTCTCGTAGGCGTCGGTCTGGCGGTTGTTTTAGCCGTATATATCCTTTCTCAGTACCTAGGAGGTACACAAACCACAGTAGCTGTCGCGACAACGCCAATCACCCAAAGCAAGTCGGGGTCTATCCCGTCTTCTTCTCAAACAACCCAACAGCCAACCAATGGACTCTACGCCAACGGTTCCTATACGGGCAGTCCCGCTGATGCATATTACGGAAATGTACAAGTACAGGCAGTTATTAGAGGAGGTGCACTCGCCAGCGTACAAATCCTACAATACCCGAGTGATCACCAAGCATCACAGTATATTAATAGCCAGGCACTGCCGCTGTTACAAAGCGAGGCAATTCAATCCCAAAATTCTAACGTCAATATCATCTCGGGAGCAACCTTTACCAGTCAAGCCTTCCAGCAATCTCTTGCTTCAGCGCTCACACAGGCCCAGCACTAAATAATGTGTGAAATGAACATAATCGGGCTCTCTGTCTGTGGTCATTGTTTTACCTTTGACACTATTTATTACACATCTCACTCAAGCAGAATGTTCCAGTTCACATGCGGATCGGTAGCTGTCTAAACAAGACGTTGCATATGATTACAGCTATCGATAATTTGTTAAACCGTATCACGATGTACCGATTGGTACTCTACTACCTTCTCATTCTCATACTCGCGGCGGCCACCTTTAGTTTTTTTGGTGTTTTACCGTATAGCCCGCTAATGCTGGCATTTTCGACTCTGTTCATATGTATTGTCTGCTGGATAACGAATTCTGTATTCGCGAAAATATTTTCTGTTGCCACGAACGTAGAGTCCACGTACATTACAGGACTTATCCTCGCACTTATCATCACTCCAGTTGCCCTAACCGACTATGCGGGCATGTGGTTTTTACTGTTTGCCTCTGTATCGGCCATAGCGTCGAAGTATCTTCTATCTATTAGAAGGAGACACATTTTTAATCCTGCTGCGTTCGGTGTTGCCTTATCCGCACTTATCATTGGTCACTCCGCCACGTGGTGGGTAGGAGGGAACCTACCCCTGCTCGCGTTTGTGTTTATAGGTGGAGTACTTGTTATGCGTAAAACAAGACGCATTGACCTGGTCACAACTTTTTCCCTCGTTGCTCTTGGAACTATCGTTGTTACAGCTCCGACAGGAAATTACATCACACCGGTGATGCAGACGTTCCTGCATTCACCTTTCTTTTTCTTCGCATTTGTCATGCTCACGGAGCCTCTCACTATGCCTCAAAACAGGATATTGCGCATTATCTATGCTGCTATTGTTGGGTTTCTTTTTGCCCCGGCTATCCATGTCGGCTCTTTTTATTTGACACCAGAGCTCGCACTGCTTTCTGGTAACATATTTTCCTATATATCGAACCCGCAAGGTCGATTGGTGCTCACTCTCAGAGAGAAGCGCAAACTCGCGACAGGGATATATGAGTTTATATTCTCAATTAACAGATCTTTCTCATTTCGCCCGGGACAATACCTTGAGTGGACACTTGGACATCAACATGTCGATAATCGAGGCAATCGTCGGTACTTTACGATTGCTTCATCTCCGACTGAGCCCATGATGCGACTTGGGGTACGGTTTTATAGCTACGCGAGCAGCTATAAGCGCGCACTTGGATCAATGAAAATAGGTGCTACTATTTCTGCTTCTCAACTCTCAGGAGATTTTGTTTTACCAAAAGATCCCGAAAGGAAAATTGTGCTCATCGCAGGCGGTATTGGAGTGACTCCGTTTCGGAGTATGATGCAGTATCTTATAGATAAAAAGGAACTGCGTCCTATTGTGTTGCTCTATTCGAGCAAAACTCTTGAAGAAGTTGCGTATAGAGAGGTATTCGATCGCGCAGAGAGGGAGGTTGGGCTCAAGACAGTGTATGTATTGTCACATGATGCTACGCGAGCTCCTAACACGTACAATGGTCAGATTGATGCGGCGTTGATTACTAGGCAGATACCCGATTACAGAGAGCGCACATTTTATATTTCAGGTCCACCCAGAATGGTGGATGCCTTTAAAAAAATATTGCGAGACATGAACATTTCACGTTGGAGGATTAAGACCGACTATTTTCCTGGCCTTGCTTAACCCCTATATGTAGCGCCACGATCTTTAGGATCTCTTTCACTGTGTTGAGAAGTAGAATTCTTACTGTGAACTAGTAGCAAATCACATAAGATGGAATATACTATTCCAAACACATGATATGGGACATCTTAGATTCCTTGCAGTAGGAATATTCGGGTCAATCATTTTATTCGTCCCACTCGCATTTGCAAGTACCTCTCTTTCTGTGCAATTAGTCTCACCTGGTGCATCTGTTTTTGCAAACAGTAAGATAACTTTTACTATCACTGGTTCTGGTTTTTTACCGCAGGCTTACAAGATATCCGATTCTTTCCCTAACTCAACGGTTTCGGTAAATAATATTAGCGGCTCAGGTAATTTTTCATGGGTGCCAGTCGTAAGCGATATTGGCACGCATGTGCTCTCTATTAATGCCACCGACTATTCCGGTGATGCTGCAAGCACCACAGAAACGATTACAGTTGAGCCGCCTCCCTCTGTCTCTGCCACATCCATCTCGCCAGGCAATACGATCCAGCCCGGTACAAGGCTTACCTTCTCTGTATCAACTCTTGGGTTTATCAACCCTTCTTACATTGTGAGTGACTCCTTCAGTCAAACTACTATCAATAGTTCCGACCTAGACACCTCGGGAAATTTTTCTTGGACCCCTGCCGATATAAGTCAAGACGGCCAACATACTATAAATATCTACGCATATGATTCTCTCGGACATACCGCTTCAATCAACGTGCCAGTCCTTGTTGGCCATGGTTCAACACTGATAGTTCAGTCCCTCTCTCCTGGGGTCAGTGTTTCTCCCTCACAGCCCATTTCGTTTACTGTGGGCGGTAGTAACTTCTCTCCTAATTCGTTTTCTCTGAGCGATAGTTTTCCTAATACAACAATCACAAACGCAGACATCAATACCTCGGGAGCCTTTTATTGGGTTCCACAAAACAGCGATGCTGGTACACACATACTCACCATAACTGGAACTATCGGTGAGTACGGACAAAGTGCTACTACGACGCAGACAATAATGGTCCTTGGTACTTCTACTCCTACAGCGCTTGCGATTGCTCCAGCAGCTACCTCAACGGTTATCCCAGGCTTCACCTTCACTGTTACTTTATATTCAGGAATGCGAGGAAATAATGTCACTGAGCTACAAACCATACTGTCACAGCAGGGTTTCTTCTCAGGAGTTCCAAGTGGTTACTTCGGTCCTTTGACTGTTGCAGCTGTGAAGAAGTTCCAAGCTATGCATGGCCTGCAGCAACTCGGCGTGGTTGGCCCAGCAACTCGCGCAGCTCTCAATTTACTACTCACTGGGTCACAGACGGTATCAAGCACAGTCGCTACTTCCTCTCCGACAAGTAGTGGATATACATTCCAGAACTCTGTTAGCTTTGGGCAAAATGGCACTGATGTACTCGAATTACAGAAGCGTTTAGCTGCCTTAGGCTTTTTCTCTGTGCAGCCTACTGGTTATTTTGGCATTGCCACACTGGAGGCAGTTTTGCAGTTTCAGAAAGCCAAAGGTATTCCAATGGTTGACCAAATAGGTCCAGCGACTCGCGCAGCTCTCAACCAATAAACAACTGACATCAGTCGAAATTCTTAAGCTACTTCTGTCAGATGATTAGCGTGCTCTCACGCTTGTTTAGGATTTAGGCTGCGGATCTTTCTTCAGTATTGATATCCAAATCTGCATAGCCAAGTTTTTGTAGCACTTGGCTTACCGCTTCGGGTTCCCACCTTGCGCGAAGGGATCTCAGCGATTGTCTCCAATACTCCTTGGTTTGAGGAGTATTGAACGTATGCTGCAATAAATTGCCAGTGCCTACTGGTGCCATTCGTACATCCGCTTGTCTCAAGATAGCCAGTGTTTCATTTTGGACTTGGTTAAGATGTGCTTCAGGGTATACTCTTCGAGTAAAAGTAGTTGCATGAGCTATAGGTGCTACAGGAGTCATGTACGGAGCTTGATTTATTGTCGGAATCGTTAAGCCAGGTGATCCTTCTTTTTCCACTACCTCAAACTCTGGTTGCTGAATAGTCGATAGGGCACTCCTCACCGTTTCTGGATCGTAGCGCTTTTGTAGTTTAGAAAGTGTTTTATGCCACTCAGCTCGCAACTCAAGCAAACTCTGATCTGCTTCAGGTGTCCATATAGTGTTCACCAAATCATTTCTTCTTGCGGTTAATGCATTGTCAAAAATCTGTGCTCTTGATCGTATAGTTTTATACGCTTTCTCTGTTTGTCTTATCTTTCTCCAATCTTCCTCCTTTCCTCCCCCAAACTGAATTGAAGGCATGCGCAATTGTGGGGGAGTGATGGAGAAAAGCTTTGGTTTCTTGAAATCTAAGTCGTCTGCGTGATTTAGAGATTTCAGCACATCGCTTACCGTTTGTTCACCATACAACTTACGGAACTCCTCCAGGTCATGTTTCCACACTGCCCAAAAACGGTCGCTCGCTGCTTTCTTTGCTTGTAGCCCACCGAGTGCCGCTTTGCGCATTTCTATACTTGTCTCGACTTCCTTCACCTTGTCACTAATCACTCGAACTGCCTCTTGGTATTCCTCGTGGCTGATTTTCGACTTTTTATCAGGTGTAGTAGGAGAGGTTTTTATGGAAGAGGAAAAGAGGGGGGATAGGCTCGTTTCTGTAATATCAAAATCTGCATGGTGTATGGATTCAAGCGCATTACTTACTGCGTGTGAGCCATAACGTACGCGGAAAGTTTCCAACGTTTTCTCCCACTCAGTCCACATATTTAATAAACTATCATCCGCTTGTTTTGACCACTGGGTATCTTGCAAAATGAAAGCTCTTTTTTTTAGGTCTGCTTCAAACTTGCTTGCTTCGCTGCTTATGCTTGCAACAGCTTCCTGGTATGCCACTGGACTCATTTCCGGAACTTGTTGCTCAGGAAGGGTTGAAGCCATCTCTGGACTGATCGCATTTTCAATCTCTGGGAGATCCAACAATGTTTTCTCGTAGTGATTAAGGGCTTCGCTCACCACCTGTCTTCCATAGAGCTCGCGGAGTTTTTCAAGTTCTGGTTTCCAAAGAGCGAGGGTCTTATCATTGATAGGGCCCGGAGCGACTGCATCCAACTTATCAATAGCACTTTTTATCTCTAGGTATGTAGCAAGAGGGCCTAGTGTTTCTCTCAGTGGTGGTTGTTCCGCACTTCCTTCTAGTGGTTTTCTCTCTGGAATCCTTGGTTCTCTGGGTGGCATGTAGTTAATCTAGTTAATAAATTACTAGGAATACTCTATGAAACAAAATCAGAGCTCCTTTGTCTCTAGGGATATTATCTCACAGGTTTTATAAAAAGCTACCGCCACGCTTTGGATATTAATATGGCTGACCAGAGCGTCGGGCGGTTTCGATATATACTTCTTACTATGGAATCTAATGCGTTTATTGAGAGTCGTAAGGTTACGGATGCTGCTCGAATCGAGCTCGATAGTCTTCGTCGCAGAGCCGAAGAACTGCAGGCATACATTGAACAGGAAGGTATCCCAACAATTCAACACCAAAACGAAGCCGCCGTAATGGCCGTAGGTGAAAAATGGCACTCGGCGGTTGGAATCCCATCTCCAGCTAATCATCCGCGTGTCCTCGGTAGTCAAGAGGCCATTAAGCTGCAACTTACCCCCGAAGAACACGATGAACGCATGGACGCACTTCTTGGTATTCTACAAGAAAATGGAATCACTAAAGCTATTAAGGAGGCTGAAGCGACTTCTAATCCTCACTTAGTTGATGATTTTCATCGTGTGCTAGTCGAATGGGTTCGTGAGGGGCTTCCTGCAAAAGAAAGTGATCAAAAAAAATACCAAGTACCCCTGTCACTTTCACTGTATGAAGTGACGCTTCCACAAGCGGTCGGAGATAAAAATAAAACGGGTGATCCAGCCAAAACTCTGCATGAATTTATTTCTCTCATGGAACAGTTTTATAGAGGAATGCTCCAAATGGATACTAAACAACATGAGTATTTCTCCTTTGAAATCACTAAACCAGCTAGAGCACTATATACCGCACTCTATATTGCTGTTCCACGACCGCATAAGGCATTGTTCGAGAAACAACTTCTCTCCCTCTATCCCTCTGCGAGGGTAGTTGAAAAACGTGATGATTACAATGTGTTTGTCGATGGGGCCGACACAATGGCCATTCAGACAAAATTTGCTGAACGCAGTATCTATTCCCTGCGGACATTTGATATGTTTTCGAATGACCCACTCGATGTACTACTAAATGCCTTCTCAAAACTTGATGAGACGGGTGAAGGTGCAGCTCTACAATTTGTTATCTCGCCGAATGATAAGGGATTGCTTAAACGGTACCAAAACGCACTGAGAAATATACACGAGGGTGCCTCTATTGAAGAGGCGACTGATGTTGAGACAGGTTTCTCTGATTTTGCAAATATGACGGTGGCCCTCTTTTCTCCGAGGAAGAAGCTTCCTATAGAGGAACGTCCACGCTCAGATGATCCGCGTCTTAAAAATATTGAACGTAAGATATCATCCCCCATTCTTTTGACCAATATCCGTATTGTGGTTTCTGCAAAAACACCACAGAGAGCTAAGGAAATACTAGAAGACATCCAGGCACCATTTCAACAATTTACTGATACAGCTGGCAATCGTCTTGATTTCAAGGAAGTGCAGAGAAAGAAAATAGTGAAATTCATTCACATGTTCTCATACCGACTACTTGATGAGAGCTCTGCTATGCCACTCTCAGCCTTGGAGCTTGCTACTATGGCACACCTTCCTCACTCAGAGGCACGAGAGGCAGCCCCCTCACTTCGTCAAGACAAAAGTCAGACTGCAGCTCCGCCAGTAGACCTGCCACAAAGCGGGACCCTACTTGGCATAAGCCGCTACCGTGATAGTGAAATGAAAGTCTACATACAGCCAGAAGATCGCTTGCGACATTTCTACCTCATTGGTCAAACGGGTACTGGAAAATCTGCGCTTCTTAAAAACATGGTAGTACAAGATATTTGCTCTGGCGCGGGAGTGTGTTTTATCGATCCTCATGGCATCGATGTACTTGATATACTTTCAACTATTCCTAAGGAGAGGGTAGGAGATGTCATTTATTTTGATCCTGCTCACATTGAACGGCCTATGGGGCTCAATATGCTCGAGTATGATCAAGCTCATCCTGAACAGAAGACACTCGTTGTTGATGAGTTACTTGGTATATTCAAAAAATTATTTGGTGCAGTTCCGGAGAGTATGGGACCTGCGTTTGAGCAATACTTCCGCAACGCAGCGCTTCTTGTCATGGAGGATCCAGCAAGTGGCAATACACTTCTTGATATATCACGAGTATTTAGTGACAGCGCGTTTCGCACTCACAAACTCATGGCATGTAAAAATCCAGTCGTGAAACGTTTTTGGCAAGATATCGCTATGAAAGCCTCTGGCGAACAAGGATTAGAAAACTATGCACCTTACGTCACAAACAAATTTGATGCTTTTACGACAAACGAGATAGTGCGTCCTATCATTGCCCAACAAAAATCAGCATTTAACTTTCGTGAGATTATGGACACCCATAAGATACTACTGGTTAATCTTGCTAAGGGTCGTATTGGCGAACTCAATTCCAAACTACTTGGTCTTGTGATTGTTGGTAAGTTTTTAATTGCGGCTCTTTCCCGTGCTGACTCCTTCGGCAAAGATCTTCCACCATTTTATCTTCACATCGATGAATTTCAGAATTTTGCTACACCATCGATTGCCACGATTTTCTCTGAGGCGCGTAAGTACAAACTTTCTCTCACAGTAGCTCACCAGTTTATAAGTCAGCTCACGGATGACATTCGTGATTCAGTATTTGGGAACGTCGGCTCAATTTGTGCATTTCGTGTTGGAGCTGGTGATGTTGAATTTTTGGAAAAACAGTTCACTCCAGTGTTTACTGATGCTGATCTCATGCGAGTCGATAATTTCAATGCGCATCTAAGACTCCTTATCAAGGGTAAACCAGCACAGCCATTTAATATTGAAACCCTCCCGTTTCAAAGCGGAAGCATGGAGCACGTGACTCAGATGCAAGAAATTTCTTTCCTTACCTACGGTCGGCCACGGGCAGAGATTGAAGCGGAAGTTGCTCATGGATTAAGCAATGTCCCACAACAACCAGAGACGTTAGCAAATAATTGAACCCGCCTCTTCTAAAGAGAAAGCGCCCAGCTTCTAACTGGGCGCTTATTTAGCGGCTCTCTGGCCATGGCACAAAAAAGTGTGTACCTGCCCGCCATTCATGGAATCCTACAGGATCGGCAAACAAAATTAACTTGCCACTTTCGATATCCCAAAATACAGCATTGAGGACTTTTTTTTGCGACTCGATATACAACACGTTCCTCTGGCCACAGCTAGTAGCGAGATCCATTATTTGGGTAACACGAGCAAGATGTCTTGCTCGTGGTCTTATCTCACCCGATTTTGTCTCACCTAGCTCTTCGGCTACCGAAGTATCTAGTCTGTCAGCAATAAGCACAAAGTTTGCGAACCGCACGTTTCCAAGCTTACTTTCTCTCGTTTGTCCAAAAGTATCTTGAAAAGAAGGGCTGACACGTGCCAGCGTACGGTCTTTAAACTGTCTGCCAAGCTGGAAAACATCTTCGGCATCGAAAGTCTCGACTGGCGGGAGCTCTATGAACGAGATGAGTATCAGGTCGGACTTCACACCAGTTATCAAGGCGTACTCCTTTCTCTTCAGTTGTGTTTGAGGAAGATTGACAGTGTCGCCATAATCCGAAAAAACCTATCGGTAAGTGACTTCGGACTACGGCGTAACCTAAAAACAAAGAACTGCAAAGGTTATAGTACGCTGTTATTTCGTGCTTGTCAATTTTGAGCTATAAGAAAATTCTCAATTTTGTATTAAAAACTTACTTGGAAATATGTCATTAATGTTCCAATGGTATTCTTTCTTCCCGTTTCATTTTTTGCTGGGGTGCTAACTGTAGTAGCTCCATTTATTCTTCCATTTTTACCAGATATCGTCAGCGGCTCTTTTGCAAGAGCCGCATCTAGACGCGGGTTCCCACTCGTAGAGCTTTATCTACAAGAAAAACTTGAAACAAGACCTATTTAGGAATGTGTACAGTGGTATAATACTGAACGATGGCCTTTTCTTTTTCATCGCTATTCTCTAAAGAAGGAAAAAGTGTAATCGGGATAGATATTGGCACTTCTGCAATTAAGGTAGTACAACTGCGACGCGAACGAGGTCGAGTCATCTTAGAGACATATGGAGCTATAGCACTCGGGCCATATGCGGGCCTTGAGGTAGGTCGTGCAACGGCTCTTCCTGTTGAAAAAATTTCCGATGCACTCAAGGACGTAATTCGAGAAGCAAGAGTGACTACCGCAGACGCGGCAATATCAATTCCTTATGCGCTTAGTCTCATCTCAATACTGCGTCTACCTGCATCAGTTGAGAAGCAACTTGCTCAAGTAGTACCGCTTGAAGCACGAAAGTACATTCCAGTACCAATCAGCGAAGTCTCTCTAGATTGGTTTATTATTTCAGGCGGTGGCAAGGATGCCGTTCTGACTAGCAAAATTGAAATACTCTTGGTTGCAATACACAACGATACAATTACAAAATTCAAAAGTATTGTAGCTAATGCTGCTCTTACCCTAGCATTTTTTGAAATCGAGGTATTCAGTGCTGTACGAGCCTCTCTTGATCACGGGATTGCACCCATTGCTGTTATTGATATGGGAGCTGCGACAACAAAATTTTATGTTGTTGAGCGTGGACTTATTCGTGAAAGCCATATTATTAACCATGGCGGTCAAGATCTTACACTGGCGGCCTCACGAGCGCTTAACATCAGTATCGCTCAAGCTGAAGAACGCAAGCGCAAGTATGGTCTTACTCCTGAAGGAAACTCAGCACTTGCCCAGACACTTACACTCTCACTTGCCCCACTAATCTCTGAATTATCTCGTACTATTTCAACCTATGAACAGCGAATGAATCAACCACTCACAGCTATCGTTATGACTGGCGGAGGCGCAACTTTGAAGGGTCTTAAAGAGTTTGCACAAACGAAATTTCAAAATGAGATTCGGCTTGCTGATCCATTCAACAAAACACAGGCGCCGGCCTTTCTAGAAGGAGTGCTTAAGGGTACTGGCCCAGAATTTTCAGTTGCAGTTGGACTCGCCATGCGACGTTTGCAAGAACTTGGGTAGTCTGTTGATAGGGAAGCACTTGCGTAATTTTTAAGGCTATACTACTAATGATGGATCCTCAGGTTCCTGCGTCCTTTATACCTAAAAAACCAGTTACTTCTAGCCCTGCGGCTAAAGAAGGGGCCGGTCTTCTTCTCATTATTTCGATATTTATTTTTGCCGTGTCTCTACTAGCGGCAGGATTAGCATTTGGCTACGAGAGCTACCTCAATAACTCTATTGCAAGCGAAAGCGATTCTTTACAAAAAGATCAAGCGGCGTTTGATGTTTCAACTATAAACGACCTTGTTCGTCTCGATAGTCGTATAAACCAAGCAACAACTCTCCTTAATACCCATATTGCCCCTTCAGCAATCTTTAACTTTCTCTCGCAAGAAACACTGCAAAACGTGCAGTTCACGAGCTTCCAATATGATCTCCAGGCAAATGGTTCAGGATTGCTTACACTAAATGGAGTTGCAGACTCCTTCTCGACGGTCGCTCTCCAGAGCGATCAATTCGGGAATAGTTCCATGCTGCGGAATATCATTTTCTCAAATCTTAATACTGACCCAAGTGGGAGAGTATTATTTACAGTCCAAGCAACGGTAAGTCCGAGCCTGCTTCTTTATAGTAATAATCTTGCAGCACCATCGATTAACCAAAGTGACCAATTAGCTACCTCTTCTCCTCAAAATAATATAGTCCCCGCGGGAACGAGTAGTAGTTCTACACCATAACGTATATGTCACGCTTCATCCTTCCATTTCTTCTTCTCGCTGTTTCCATAGGACTTTTTGTAGCATTTACCGGTCCTACGTATCAGCAAATACAAATGTTGCAAGGGCAGCAGGCGCAGTACAATGATGCACTCAACAAGGCCCAGCAACTTCATGGATTGACTCAACAGCTTCTCGCGAAACGCAATACTTTTTTACAAAGCAATCTTGATGAACTGCAAAATATACTTCCTGACAATGTCGACAATATTCGTCTTATTATTGACACAAATAATATCGCCTCTCGTCACGGGCTAAGTATTAGCAATTTACAATTGAGCGCGCCATTAAATGGCACAACAAATACCAGCGCTGCTGCTGTTGGCTCAACGGGAAGTCCAATCGGGTCAGTGGAATTGGGGTTCTCTGTTACTACAAATTACAATACTTTTTTGGCATTTCTGCAGGATCTTGAGCAAAGTGAAAGAATTGTTGATATTGACCACATAACATTTAAAAGTGACCCGAACGACCACTCAGTCTATGATATTAGTTTCCGTACATATTGGCTCCACTAATTAAAAAACATGTTTAAACCTCGTACACTCATTATTATAGGCGTCATAGTAGTCATTGTGCTCATTATCTATTATGCCTTTCCACGTGGAGCGACCTCATCAAATACGCTACTTACTACAACAAACAGCACGTCGCCGTCGCCAGTAACAGAGCAGCTACTGGCATCTCTTTCAAATCTACAGAGTGTGACACTCAACAATGCTATATTTAGTAACCCAGTTTTTCAGTCCCTTACCGATTTTGGGGTCGTTATTCCTCCTGAAAATGTTGGTCGTCGTAATCCATTTCAATCATTCGGTACAGTTGTATCAGCGCCCTCTCAGCCATCAAGTTCTGGGCACTAATTAGGTCATGGATTTCCTCCAGATTCTCATACAAAATGGCACACTCGAGCGGGACAAGGTAGCGGAAGTAGAACGAAAACTACGCATACCCGACGCTTCTCCCGAAGCTGTGCTCGTAGAGGCAGGAGTCTCCCTTGAAGATATTCTTAAGGCTAAGGGAGAATATTATGCAGTTCCGACTCGTGTGGTAGGGGAGGAGCAAGTCTCTTTCAACGTACTGCAACTTATTCCGGAAGAATCGGCTCGCCACTATCATTTTGCGCCTCTCGCTATTGTAGATAGTGTTCTTGAGGTTGGTATTACTGATCCTGACAATCTAGAAGCTCGCGATGCACTCACATTTATCTCAGCAAAGCTCGGCCTACCCTACAAGGTCTTTCTTATCACTGATGCAGATTTCGAGCACATACTTGGACAGTACAAGGGTCTCTCAGGAGAAGTCGGTAAAGCTCTTAATGAACTCGAGACTGACATCACTGAAGAAACAAAGAAAGCGGAAAAAGGGAGTAAATACCCAGTTACCACGGAAGAGGAAGTAATTACTGAAACCGCAAGTGAAGCGGTGACAAGCGATGCACCAGTCACAAAAATCGTGGCAACTATTTTACGCCATGCATCGGAACAACGAGCATCAGATATTCATATTGAGCCCCTTGCAGGGCAAACACGAGTACGTTTCCGTATCGACGGTATTCTCACAACTAATATCACGTTGCCATCAAAGATACACTCAGCGGTGGTTGCACGTATTAAAGTGCTCTCAAATATGCGACTTGATGAGAAGCGGAAACCTCAAGACGGGCGCTTCTCTGCTCGTGTTGCTGGTCAGAAAGTAGATTTTCGTGTCTCGACCTTCCCAACATACTATGGAGAAAAGGTAGTGATGCGTATTCTCGGTGCATCAGCTCAAGAGCTTAACCTAGAAAAATTAGGCTTCTCAGACCACAATTTGCAGTTAATACGAACAGCTATTAAAAAACCCTATGGCCTTGTGCTCATTTCTGGTCCAACTGGATCTGGTAAGTCTACGACACTCTACGCAATCCTTAATGAAGTTGACCGCGCCAGTCAGAACGTACTCTCACTTGAAGACCCGATCGAGTACACAATTGAAGGTGTTTCTCAATCTCAAGTTCGACCTGAAATTGGATATACATTTGCAAATGGACTGCGTACTACTCTTCGCCAGGACCCTAACATCATCATGGTTGGTGAGATTCGTGATGCAGAGACTGCGGATTTGGCTGTGCAAGCCGCGCTCACCGGACACCTCGTACTTTCTACTATACACACCAACAACGCAGTTGGCATAGTGCCTCGTCTACTTGATATGAAAATTGAACCTTACCTTATTCCACCAGTTCTTATACTCGGCATGGCTCAGCGTCTTGCCCGTACCCTTCCTCAAGGTGGCGGCCAGAAGGTGTCGGTCGAAGGGAGTATAGAGACCATGATAAAAACAGAATTTGCTGATGTTCCAGCTGAATTCAGAAGTCAGATTCCCCCAATTAAGGAAATATATCGCATACATCCAACTGCGGAGTGTCCAACAGGTACAATAGGTCGTATTGCGGTAAGTGAAGCATTTGAAATGGTACCTGAACTCGAGCGGGCCATTCTTGCTAACAAACCAGAAGAAGATATGTTCGATATTGTACGCAAACAAGGCATGCTCACTATGAAGGAAGATGCTATTATTAAAGCCGCAGAAGGTGTTATTCCATTTGAAGAGGTGAATACTCTTGGTGGAGAGTTTGAACTGCCTGACATTGATACACTGACACCTATCCCACCAGTAGAAGAACCTATTAATGGGGACGATGTATCCGAGCAACCTCTCAAAGAAATTCAAGTATGAATTACGAACAATTGCTTGCCTCAATTATTAATCAAGTCATTGCACAGGGTGCGTCGGACTTACATCTCACGACGCACTCTCGTCCGATTATTCGAGTATCTGGAGCGCTCACCCCCCTTACCTCAGAAGCAATACTTACTAATGAGGACGTTAAAGGGCTGCTTGAGCGCATGCTTCCGTCACCTCACCTACAAAAATTTTTAGAGACTAAAGAGGCCGATTTTTCTTTTTCTTATGGTGATGCCGCTCGATTTCGAGGCAATGCATTCGTTGAACGTGGTGATATTGGTGTGGCACTCAGACTTATTCCTCGAGTCATTCGTTCTGTTTTGGAATTAAACTTACCTCCAGCGTTGGAACAGTTTGCACTACGGGAGCAGGGTTTTTTTCTTGTCGTGGGGCCAGTAGGACAAGGAAAAACTACGACTCTTGCCGCGCTAATTGAAAAAGTGAACCTCGAGCGTGCGGAACATATCGTTACAATTGAAGATCCTATAGAGTATCTATTTGAAAACAAGCAATCCATCATTGATCAGCGAGAAGTACATATAGACACAATTAATTTTGAAGCTGCGCTTGAGTCGGTATTTCGCCAAGATGTTGATGTACTTATGATAGGAGAAATGCGCACACCTGAAACTATGGCGACTGCCGTTACTGCTGCAGAAACTGGTCATCTCGTACTTTCTACACTACACACAAATACAGCTTCTCAAACCATAGATCGCATCATTGATTCATTTCCAGTAAATCAACAAGAACAAATTCGTATTCAGCTCGCCGGTTCGCTTGCTGGTATTTTTTCTCAACGGCTCATACCACGTATCTCTGGCGGCCTTATTCCAGCCTATGAACTTCTCCTTAACACAAATGCGGTTGCGAATCTTATTCGTGAGAAACGAACACATGAGATCGACTCTATTATTGAGACAAATTCTCAAGAAGGGATGATTGACATGAATCGCTCTTTGGCAGACCTTGTGCGCTCTGGGGAAATTACTCCAGAAAGCGCCTACGCGCGTTCCTGGAATCCAAAAACACTTGAGAGAATGTTGTGAATCTTATGGAGTATAAATATGAAGCATTAGATCAAGAAGGAAAACCACAGAGCGGTGTTCTTAATGCTGCAAATGAGGAAGCCGCTATAGCGACTCTCCAGCGCAAAGGGTTTACTATTACCTCTTTTGCATCTAGCCAAAAAAAAGGTCTATTTAGCTCACTTCGCACGGTTACTTTTTTTGGAGGTGTCAATGGCAGAACTCTTGTCATCTTGTCGCGACAAATGGCCACTTTGTTTGAAGCGCAAGTGTCTCCTCTGCGCATATTCCAATTACTCGCTACGCAAGCGGACTCAGCATATTTGCGGCAAGTCCTTATTGAAGTAAGCGACGATCTTCAGAGTGGTAGCAGCATATCTCAGGCACTATCTAAACATCCAAAAGTTTTTTCAGATTTTTACGTCAACATGGTACGAGCTGGAGAGGAAACGGGAAAACTCAATCAGACCTTCACATTTCTTGCTGATCATATTGATCACTCCTATGAAACAGTAAGCAAAGTTCGCAATGCACTCATCTATCCAGCTTTCATTATTACAACATTTATTGGGGTGATGATTCTCATGGTGACATTTATTATTCCGAAAATAGGAGTAGTTTTAACCAGTGAAGGTGGAACTCTGCCGATCTATACGCAAATTATTCTTGGCGTTAGCGCATTTTTTACTGACTATGGCATTTTTCTTCTCATTATTTGTATTATTGGAGGGTACTTATTATATCGATATGCTCAAACTGCACGTGGAAGAATGACTGTATCTGAACTTCAAATCTCGGCTCCCTATATAGGGACTCTCTACCAAAAACTCTTTCTCTCTCAGATTGCTGATAACCTACAAGTCATGTTAAGTAGTGGAATCTCAACGGTTCGCGCTCTTGAAATAACATCTGCAATTATTCAGAATAGTGTCTACCAGAATATTCTTCTTGCAGCTGTTGAGGGTGTAAAGGGGGGCCAACCACTCTACGAAATATTTGCACAGTATCCTCGGGAGATGCCTGCCATCATGGTGCAGATGCTCCAGATTGGTAATGAAACAGGGGAAACTGCCCATGTGTTAAGCAGACTCTCTACATTCTATAGTCGGGAGGTAACTGCTGCAGTTGATACCATCGTATCTCTTATTGAGCCAGCTATGATTGTTATTTTGGCAATTGGTGTTGGATTTTTACTCGCCTCTATACTCATCCCGATCTATAATACGACCACTCAACTCTAGTGAATATATAAATATATAGTGATTTTATCCACATGGATGTACTGGTGTGTCTGGTGTGGGGTATGCCATGGTATACTAATAAACGTATTATTTTAGTGTCAGTACACGTTGGCTACTTTAAATTTAAATTATGCATAAACATTTTAAGCGCGGGTTTACCCTCATAGAACTTTTGGTGGTCATTGCTATTATCGGTATTCTCGCATCGATTGTGTTGGTCTCTCTCAATAGTGCTCGATCTAAGGGTCGTGATGCCCGTCGGCTTGAGGAATTAGCTAATATAGCTAAAGCAATCGCAGTTGCCGATAACGGCACTGGATCTGTCTCTCTTGGTTGTTCTACTCCTGCGCGTGTCAGTTCGTGTTCGGGTATATCGGGGCTCAATCAGTTTCTTGATCCATCTGGAGGTACTACAGTACTTCCCAAGACGGGGCCAGTATCTGGTACTTCTTATGATTACACCGCAGAGACCCCAAATGCTAGCTGGACAGGTACAGCGAACACGACGGGGAATTATGAAGTGTGTGCGGTTATGGAACTAGCCACAGATATTCCAACCAATCCAAATAATGTCACCACTATATACGTATCGTCTGGGACCACAACGCCATCTGCTGGATGCCCCTAATTTTATTTGAGATTAAGCAGTCTTAAAATTCCCAGGAAGTTCACTGGGAATTTTTTATTGTATACTTTGAAATATGCACTACTATGGTATAAAGTGCGGCTTTACGCTCATAGAGCTACTCACCGTCATCGCCATCATCGGCATTCTTGCTTCAATTGTTCTCGTCTCTGTTAGTGGTGCTGAAGCAAAGGGTCGTGATGCAAAGCGAATTTCAGATATTCGAACGATTCAACTTGCTCTTGAGGAGTACTATAGCGACAATGGTTTCTACCCGACTCTACTCTCAAGTCTAGTTCCGACATATCTTCCAGCAATGCCGGGAGATCCTAGTTATGCGACCATTGCATGTACCAATGGCACCCAGTCGAGTTGCTATAAGTACGTTGCGATTGGTAGTAGTAGCAACAATTGTACTGGCAGTAATGTACCTGAAAGCTATCATCTAGGGGCAGTACTCGAAGATTCAACGAATATTGCTTTAACACAAGATGCTAATGTAGTCCCAAATAGTAACGCGTGTACCCAATCTAATACCCAGGATTTTTATAGCAACAGTACTGGGTGTTCCACCTCAGTAAGTAGCCCTGTGACGTGCTACGCCGTGACTAATTAAATGGCGTACTACTCGTTGGTTCTTGCAGTTGCCTCTGTGCTTCTAGGTGTTATTGTAGGTAGTTTTTTAAATGCACTGCTATTCCGTTTTGGCACTGGACGTTCCATCATAGTGGGCCGTTCCTGTTGTATACACTGTGGACACACACTCTCTGTCCAGGATCTTGTTCCTGTTGTATCCTATGCGCTCCTGCGAGGTCGGTGTCGTTACTGTAGCAGCCGCATTCCGCCTCAGTATCCATTGGTTGAGTTAGTTGCAGCGGCACTTTCATTCAGCATCTACTTTGAAATTTCAACTCCATACCAATTTGCATACTGGTTTGTAGTGTGGATGACGCTTTTCTTTATTGTGCTCTATGATCTGCGCCATACTATTATCCCGTGGTCATTCTCACTGTTTCTTATGGCACTTTCTTTTTTGTATGTGCTTCTCCACCTCTCTCTTCCTTTGGTTATTGCGGGTCCTTTATTAGCAATACCCCTCTGGTTTCTATCTCTTATCTCTTCCGGTCGATGGATGGGGTGGGGAGATGGTGTTCTGGAACTTTCTGTGGGCTGGTTGCTTGGACTGTCAAAAGGTCTTACTGCCCTTATGCTTTCTTTCTGGGTAGGTGCTGTTGTTGGGTTAGCTTTGTTGTTCATCTCCACACGATGGAAAGGAACTGGTCCTCAGCTTACAATGAGAAGTGAGATACCATTTGCTCCGTTTTTGATTCTTGGTGCAGCGGTGGTGTACTTTCTACATGTCAATTTTTTCTCATCTTTTTCGAGTTTCTTCTTCTAATATGAGACGTTTTTCTCCAACAAGAGGGTTTACGTTAATTGAGCTTCTCGCGGTTATTTCTATTATGGCTATAATCACATCAATACTACTTATTCGGCAGCAACAGTTTGATAGTTCAACTCTGTTACGTTCACTTTCCTACAGTGTTGCCCTATCGGTTCGCCAAGCACAGGTGTATGGTGTTTCAATTGAAGAGTACTCCACATCGGGCGGGAGCGGACAATATGCTCCAGCATATGGTTTATACTTTTCCTCTGCAGATCCATCCCACTACTATCTATTTGCGGATGTGAATGGCAATGGGCAGCCGCCTACTCCTAATCAGGATATCCAAGCATTTACACTATCTCCCGGGTACACTATTTCTGGTTTTTGTGCATCACAGGGGTCTACTTGTGTTGGTGGGAGTTCTGGCACGTATCTCATAGTTGAATTTCATAGGCCAAACCCTGATGCGTGCTTTGCAACAAGTGCTGAGCCTGGAGTATGTGCTGCTGGAGAAACACCCATATATAGTAGCGCGTATATACAACTTGCATCACAAAATGGTAGTACACGCAGTGTGACCATTTCCTCCACCGGTGAGATAGCCGTGGGAAACCCAGGCAGTTAATGATTATGAATTTTCGACGTGGATTTACACTCATAGAAATGCTTGTATCGGTTGCTCTATTTGCAACCGTGATGACGATTGCTCTTGGAGCTCTCTTGGCAATCTCTCAGAGCGATCTCAAAGCTGAGTCACTCAAGACGGTGATTAATAATCTTAACTTTGCACTCGATGACATGTCTCGTTCTATTCGAACGGGAAGTAATTACCACTGTGGAGCAGGGGGAACTCTTAGCGTTCCTCAGGATTGTTCAGGCCAAGGAGGAACTCAGGATGGAGCTTCTTACCTTGCCTTTACAGCAAGTGATGGGTCATTGGTGGAATATCAATTAGATACCAACTTGTGTGCTAATGGCCAGGGGTGTATTGAGCGGCAGGTAACGCCTGCGGGAGGAACTCCAAGCGGGTTTCTTCCAATTACGTCTCCAGATGTTGTGGTTACAGGTCTGACATTCTACGTTATAGGCTCTCCACCGGGAGATGGACTTCAACCAAAAGTGACCATACTTCTGCATGGATTTTCACCGAAAGTGACTGGGGCAGAATCGCAATTCAATCTACAAACCTCCATCACCCAACGTATTTATGATCAATAAACCCCCTTACAATAAAGGGTTTACTCTCCTTGAGACTCTGATTGCGATACTCATTCTCACCTTGGCTATCGCAGGACCTCTTGCTATTGCGGGAAAGGACATAGATACGACGCTTAGTTCGAAAGACGAACTCACTGCGTACTATCTTGCTCAAGATGCTGTTGAGTACGTTCGATTTATCAGGGACACCAATACGCTCTCAGGACAATCTTGGTTGGCAGGACTCAACGGCACTTCAAATCCTCATACCAATAGCGGGACAACAGCTGGGGCATGCGTCAGTTCTTCTGGTGCTGCAGCTTGTACGATTGACTCTCTTCATGATGAAGCGGTTTCCTGTCCTCCATCTGGCGGTTGTCTTCCCATTAACTATGATTCGAGCACTAATGGCGGCTACTTTACTTATACAACAGGGTCTCCCTCAATTTTTACTCGCTCTGTTTCCATCATTTCCCCAGTAGGCTCGGATTCTTCTGAGGCGATGGTGACTGTCACTGTCACATGGCTCAATGCTGCAAAGGTTAAGCAAACAGTGCAGGTAGAGGAAGATCTTTTCAATTGGCAACAATGAATACTCATACACCACAACGAGGGTTCACAATTTTTATTGCAATGCTTATTGCGGCATTCGCGCTAGCTATTGGACTTGCTATTTATGATCTAGCAGTGAGGGAACTTCTTCTCTCAGGCATTCAGACTCAATCACAATATGCCATTTATGCAGCAGACTCTGGCGCGGAGTGTGCCCTCTACTGGGATTCACACTTCAGTACCACAACCACAAATGGGAGTGCCTTTGCAACTTCAAGTAGTGACACCGAGATTGCCGTACAGGGGCAGGTACTGTGTAACAGTCAAGACATTGTTGCTGGCGGACTCGCATCAAATAGTATGCCTTGGACGATCACTTCCTCTAGTAATAGTGCAACGACTACTTTTTGGTTCTCTCTTGGTCAAATAGCGTCAAATCCATGTGCTTCTGTGACTGTCGCAAAGTATGGCACGCCGTCTCGAACAACAATAACTTCCTTTGGGTATAATACGTGTATCCAAAACGTATCTAATAAAGTGGAGAGAGAATTAGAAGTCAACTATTAGACTAGAAAAGAGCTTCCTTAAAAGGATATACTGAAGTATGTCCGCTTCCTATGAGATAAAAGAGCGTTACGATAAGCTGAAACGGGCTATTAATCGCTATCGATTGGCATACCACGTCTACGATCGAGAAGAAATCCCAGAATCTGCTCGTGACTCACTCATGCACGAGCTGGCCCTCCTTGAGGGTAAGTACCCTGACCTTATTACATCCGACTCGCCGACCCAACGTGTAGCAGGGAAGTCTCTCTCTAAATTTAAAAAAGTGAGACACACTGTCGTGCAGTGGTCATTTTCTGATATTTTTTCTGAGCAAGAGGTTCGAGAATTTGATGCACGAGTACATCGTATGCTTGGTACAGAGAAATCTATCGCGTATGTATGCGAGCTTAAAATAGATGGACTTAAAATAGTTCTGACATACAAGAAGGGTATCCTCATGACAGCCGCAACACGAGGGGACGGCCGTATTGGCGAAGATGTCACACACAATATTAGAACGATTGAGTCCGTCCCTCTATCACTTACTCGTCCGATTGATATTGTTGTAGAGGGTGAGGTGTGGATGAGCGAGAAAGCCCTCACTCGTCTTAATGAAGAACGTATCAGGCACGGCGAGGCTATCTTTGCAAATCCGCGTAATGCCGCAGCAGGCTCGGTGAGACAGCTTGACCCGCGGATTGCAGCTGCGCGTTCACTGGATACCTTTATATATGATGTTGCAGAGACATCGGAACGTAAACCATCAACCCAGGAAGAAGAACTAAAGTACTTACAAGGGCTCGGATTTAAAGTAAATCCTCACTTCAAACTTGTCCACAGTGTTAATGAAATTATAACGTACTGGAGTACATGGAAAGGTAAGAAAAAAACACAAGGATATTGGATTGATGGGATAGTCATCAAGATTAATCAACAAAGTTTTCAAGATCGTCTTGGATATACCGGCAAAGCCCCTCGTTTCGCTGTTGCGTTTAAATTTCCGGCAGAACAGGTCACAACTATTGTTGAAGATATTATACTCCAAATTGGACGCACTGGAGTACTCACTCCGGTTGCACACTTGAGACCTGTTTCTGTTGCCGGAAGTGTGGTATCACGCGCGACACTACACAATGAAGATGAAATACGACGACTAGATGTACGTATTGGTGATACAGTTGTCTTACAAAAAGCTGGCGATGTGATACCTGATATTGTGCAAGTACTAAGTGAACTGCGTACAGGCAAAGAAAAATCCTACCGTTGGCCAGCTCGAGTTCCTGAGTGTGGTGGTGAGGGGCGAATTGAGCGGGTTCCTGGTACTGCAGCCTGGCGGTGTATTGCAAAAAACTCATTTGCTCAACAGCGACGACGTTTCCAGCACTTTGTAAGCAAACGAGCTCTCAATATTGAAGGGTTCGGTATCTCAACAGTAGGCGCTCTCTTGGAGAAGGGACTGGTACAGCACTATGACGATATCTTTACTCTTACTGAAGGAGATCTCTTAACCCTTGAGGGGTTTGCTGAAGTGTCAGCAAAAAAACTAGTTGACTCCATTTTACGAAGTACCAAGGGAGTGCCATTATCTCGTCTTATCACAGCGCTATCAATTCCACATGTAGGAGAAGAGACAGCAATATTACTTTCTAAGCGCTTTGCCACTATTGATAGTCTCATGTCAGCAAATGAGGAAGAAATTATAACCATCCCTGGTATCGGAGAAATCGTCACACGCAGTATTGTTGAATGGTTGAAGGAAAAAGAGAATAAGAGCCTCATCTCTAGACTAAAGAAGATTCTCACTATTAAGTCTGAAAAAAGTAGAGAGGTAGCGCAATCTGTTCTCTCTGGTAAAACATTTGTACTCACTGGTACACTTGAGAACATGTCTCGTGACGATGCAAGGGAGGCCTTGCGCATGCGGGGGGCAACAGTGTCAACGTCGGTATCTTCAAAAACATTTGCTGTGGTAGCAGGGCGCGATCCTGGCTCTAAGCTCACTAGGGCAATGACTCTTGGAGTACAAGTACTATCTGAACAGAGCTTTCTTTCCCTACTTGGCCGATCTAAAACTTAAAATTAGCGACGCGGCTTTTTTCCTGTAGTATGAGTAGCATGATTTCTAAGGAGGAGGTACTCGTACTTGCTGAACTGGCTAGGCTAAAAATTTCTGATCAGGAAGTGGAAGAGTTACAACGTGACATTTCTAACATTTTGCAGTATGTCGGACAGGTAAGTGCAGTGACGACCCAAATTCAACCACTCGATATTCCACAGCTGCGCACCATTATGCGGGAGGACACTTTTTCAAGTGACTCTCTATTGGTTGGAAAACGGGAAGTTCTTCTTCAGGCACTACCTGCTCGAGAAGGAGATTATGCTCTTGTTCGTAAGATCATACATAAAGATGAATAGTACAGACCTTACTATCGCTACTGCGAACGATCTTCTTGAAAGGGGAGATATTTCCTCGGTTGAGCTCTCGCGTCTATACAAGGATACTATTTCTGCACACAATAAAGACCTCAATGTTTTTCTAGAGGTGTTTAATGATATTGATATACAAGCCAAAAATGCTGATGCTCGTCGCGCTCGAGGAGAACGTTCCCCTCTATTAGGTATTCCTCTTGCACTAAAGGACAATATTTTGATAGAAGGACGACACGCTACAGCCGCATCAAAAATTCTACAAGGTTATATTGCAAGTTATGATGCTACTGTTAGTAAAAAATTAAAAGATATTGGGGCGGTATTTCTTGGTCGGACAAACATGGATGAGTTCGCAATGGGGAGCTCGACGGAATACTCAGCCTATGGTCCCACGAAGAACCCTTCTGATCCAATGCGTGTAGCTGGAGGTTCTTCTGGTGGCTCCGCAGCTGCTGTTGCTGGAGGAATGGCCCTCGGTGCTCTTGGCAGTGACACGGGGGGATCTGTTCGTGAGCCAGCGAGTTTTTGTGGAGTGGTCGGACTTAAACCAACGTATGGAGCGGTGTCTCGCTCTGGTCTCATAGCAATGGGATCTTCTCTTGATCAAATTGGACCTCTCGCAAAAACAGTTGGCGATGCAGAACTTTTGTTTAATACTATTTCTGGGCTTGACCCACTTGATAGTACTTCAATCGCTACTACTTTTTATCCTCAAAGACCATCAACGAAAAAAATTGGTGTGCCACGGCTTCTACTCACAGAAGGAATTGACCCAGAGATTCTTGAACATTTTGAAGAAACCTTAAAATATTTAACTCAACAAGGATATATTGTTATAGATATTGAATTACCTTCTGCTCCACTTGCTCTCGCTTTGTACTACATCATTATGCCCGCAGAGGCCTCGAGTAATCTTGCTCGATTTGATGGAGTCCGCTATGGGCTCTCTTTGAAGGGGGACTCTCTCTTTGAGGACTATGCTCGTACTCGAGGGGAGGGATTTGGGCCTGAGGTTCGCAGGCGTATCATGCTTGGTACCTATGTACTTTCTGCTGGGTACTATGATGCCTACTACGACAAAGCCACACAGGCTAGGCAAGTTCTCACACAGGAATTTTCTTCTGCACTGGAAGGATTAGATGCCATTGTAACTCCAACCACTCCCACTGCCGCATTTCGAATAGGAGAAAAGTCTGATCCTCTCTCGATGTATCTCACGGACATCTTTACTGTTCCTGCAAATCTCACAGGGTCTCCATCACTATCTGTACCAATGGGCAGTGTTATGCGGGACGGAAGAAAACTTCCTGTCGGTTTTCAGCTCACAGGCCATCACGGGGGAGAAAGTACACTCTTCGTCATAGGGAAGGATATAGAAAAACATTCTTCTACCGCTCAGTAACTTTTACTGCGGTACAATATCTGATATGGGCAACCTGAGCTCTCTTAATTTGGAGTATATTATCCTACGCATATACGATGCCTTTTCAGGTGTGCAGGGCATCGTGAGCGGTATTCCTCGCTATGTCATTATTGTCACAGGAGACATCAGTACGGTTGGTATGGTTATTGCCGCACTCTTTTTTATAGCAGTGGTGTATCTCCAAATTCGATTGGTACAGGTCGAACATGCAGGATATGCTTTTCAGGAAGAGGAGAGAAGACGTCGCCAAGAACACGCGGAGCATGTAGGAATTAATAGTCGCTGGGATGCTGTTGTAGGTCTTGCAAGTTCTCCGAACGAAGGAGATTGGCGACGGGCAATATTAGAAGCAGATATTATGCTTGCTGATCTTCTTACAAACTCTGGTTACCAGGGCGATACTATTGCAGATCAATTAAGGAATGCAAATCGTCTTCAATTCACGACTCTTGATTTGGCATGGGAAGCGCACAAGGTACGTAATGCTGTAGCACATTTAGGAGAAGCGTTTCCTCTTACAGAACGTGACGTCCATTCGACGATGGATCTCTATCGTCGAGTGTTTGAGGAATTTAGCGTGGTATGATAGATTCAATTGATAGCGGGGTGGAGCAGTAGTAGCTCGCCAGGCTCATAACCTGGAGGTCGCAGGTGCAAGTCCTGCCCCCGCAACAGCATTGTGACGTCGGGAACCGGTACCGGCCCGCGTCAAAGTCAGTACGGTACCGCTCGGCGACATCACGTTCACAAAATGCGCTCGAAAGAGCGGCTTTTGCGTTTGTCCAAGCGAGCTATACCAAATACTATGCAAGACGTAATATTCTTCGGAGTCCCTTTTGTGGCGGCGCTCTTGAGCTCAATGTCAGGCGGAGGCGCGGGGATCATCATGTTTCCAGCTTTCTTATCAATGGGCATGTCCTATCCGCTCGTTGTCGCTATCTCGTCGGTAAATTCCGCTGTCTGGGTCTTGCCTGCAGCGAGAAATTATTTAAAGGGAAGGACTATCAATTGGCCGTTCATCGGTTGGTTTTCGTTCATAGGGTTGCTCGGTTGTTACCTCGGCGTCTTGTTAGTCATAGATATCAATCAGCGGATACTCGAGATTTGCGTCGGTATCATCATCTTGTTTTTGGTCATATACACCTACTTCAGAAAAGATCTTGGTCTTACGGAACACAATATAATATATTCTCGCGCACGACAGGTAGTAGTATATCCTTTCGCACTTCTTCTCGGTTTCTATGAGACGGTATTCGGCTCAGGGAACGGCATTCTTTTTTCCACGCTTACTTTCTATACAAAAGGTTTCGACTTTATCGATGGATTAGGCCACTACTATGCCGTTTCTTTTTCCTGGGCTCTTTTCGCGGCGATATTGCTCATCCGCAAAGGATACTGGGATGTTCGGATCATGATTTTTGCTGCTGCCGGATCAGTATTAGGCGCATACATCGGTTCGCGATACGCTAAAAGCAAAGGAAACAGATTTATCAAGACACTTTTCGTGGTAATCGGCGGCGTGCTCGGAATAAAACTACTCCTTGGTTTATAGAGACTCATGTAAAGGTTTCCTGCTTTTGAGATTCAGTACGGTATTGCCTCGCCTGTTCGTCCCCCCAAAGATCGCAGGAAATTTCCAAACTGCTCTTGAACTGACCCATACCGGCCCCCATCGCCTTGGTGCACTATATAACAGATGTATAAAAACCTTTGTGGTGCTTACCGGGTAGGGTACGGTACCGCCAAGGGCAACACGGTTGTGACGGCTGGAACCTGTACCGTCCCTCCTCAGAATTGGTACGGTACCGATCCCTATAGTCGCCAAAGACACTTGCAATATCAACGCAGGTGTTTTTGATATGCAGCATTCTTGGCATTTCCTCTGTCCGTGGTTGTTCCCTTCTCTAGACTCTACCTAGGAACCAGATAGGTAACGAAATATCCGATTCATCTCTGGTATTCTGCTCAATGTAATTTCCCCAAGAAAAGAGTGTGGAAGGAGTTCGGGCCCTACAGGCAACATAAGCTCCTGAGATTACTCTCTCAAGTTATCACTCCGTTCGTCGGGTACATCCGAAGTGAGACTCTATCCAATTACGAATTAACACTATTTTGAGTTTTGAGTAAGTTCAACAAGTAAGTACACCTTAGAGAATGTTTGAATCTGATTATATTGAAACAATAATTACTACCGAGTTCTCCTTTTTCTTTTATGGATCATAATTTGATTACCGTCAGGATCTTCCAAAAGAATCATGTGACACACTGGACCATTGTAAGGCTCCATAAGAAACTTAACTTTTTTCTTCTTTAATTCTTTTACAGCAGCCTCAAAATTTTCAACCTCAAGGGCTACTGTTGCCCCTGTTTTACCGGGCCTAAAATTTTTAGAGCCCACACCGATAGCAAGAGTATCCAAACCAACTGCGTATTCTATAAAAG
>VFSW01001107.1_pt1 | contig 40393 bp, 39 predicted proteins | sample 5358111 | NCBI WGS metagenome assembly VFSW01 (sample SAMN11554181, study PRJNA540505) | mine drainage metagenome | isolation source: sediment from site ElyBrook_90M | place: USA: Ely Copper Mine, Vershire, VT | collected 2017
GCATGGCCAGCTTGGAAGGCTGGAGCTCTACCATTGAGCTACACCCGCGCGTCTGTAATCAGACTTCATCAAGTCTAGAACACCGGACCTAGGCTGGTTGCGTGGATCGAACAATGTACGAGCAAGTAGGCGGGGAGCCCTTCTTCGAGAGATTGGTCGACAGTTTCTATGCGCAAATCGAACAGGACGAACTCTTGCGGCCCATGTATCCCGAGGACCTGAGCGATTCCAAGCGCACCATGATGTTGTTCCTCACGCAGTATTGGGGTGGTCCCACGACGTACATGCAAGAACGCGGTCACCCGCGCCTGCGCATGCGCCACGCACCATTTCGGATCACCAAGAAGGCTCGTGACGCGTGGATGGTCGCGATGACGTCAGCCCTCGAGAGCGTGCGTTCAGAACTCACCGCCGATCAGTACGACGAGATGGTGGCCTACTTCGACATGGCGGCGCACCAAATGCGCAATGTCTGAAGAATTCACTCGCTCTGGTAGCGACCATAAGGTGAAGGCGTGAGTCGGCGACTGCGTTTGGAAAACGGTGAAGCGCCCGTCATCAGCGTGACACCCGCGCCGATTGGCTTGGCGAGGCCCGTCGCATTGTTCGTCCTCTTGGAAGGCATCGTGATCTGGCTGGCCACGATCTGGTCCATCCTTCACCGGTACGAGGGGACCGCGTTAGTGGTGGCGGGCGTGCTACCCGCTCTGGTCATTGGCACACGCGCGTGGCGTTGGCGCTCGTACAAGGTGACATTGACCACCCAGCGCCTGGTTATTGACGGGGGAGTGTTCGCACGTCATTCCACGCAAGTGAACCTCGGCGACGTGTTCGCCACCCACGCCGACCAGACGTTCGCCGAACGGCTGCGCCGGCGCGGAATCGTCGTGTTGGAGACGTCGGCGGGTTCATTCACCTTGCCGGCCGTGCGCCATCCCGCCGCCCTGCGTCGCCTCATCGACCGCACTCGACGCGACCTTACGTCCTCGAGTTCCCCGACGTGGCGTGAATGGTTCGACGAATCCCCCTCGGATGAACAAGGGTTCGACCCTGAACGATGACCGCGACCTCGGTGCGTCCATTACCGTGGTGACATGAACAAATACCGTTGTACCGCCTGCGGCAACTTGACACGTTTCGACGTGGTCGAGACGACCACCGTTCGTTCGTTCCACCACTACACGGTGGGGGGGGAGTTGACGATCGAGGAACCCGAAGTCGTGTCGCGGACCGTGGACTCGGTGTCGTGTCGCTGGTGCGGGCACGGACGCGGCGTTGAGGTCATTTCTGAGGTCGAATAGTCGTGCGATCCTTCGACGCCACACGAGATCGCCGTGCACCGCGCAGTTACCGGGGTGTGACTCTCCTGGGTGAGGAGGTCCAGGGGGAGTTCGACTCGCCCACACTCGTCGTGGCGGTGAAGGAGAACTGTCTGGGATGCCGGTGCGTGTTCGAATCTCCTCTCGGTGCGTTTGGTGATGTGAGCACGATGATCGTGGCGGCGCGAGCGTCGAGTGAACCCTTCTGGCATACCTCGTCACATCGCGTGATCGTCTCGGCGCTACTGCTCGAGGAGCTCGACATTCGTTGGCCTCCCTTCTATGTCTTGATTGATCCCTCGGACGACAAAGTCCTCAGTGAAGGGGTCGTGTTCGCCCCCGAGCAGGTTCGCGAGGAGATCGCGCCGTATTTGATGTGACAGGGGCCCGAGAAGATGTCCCTAACTGAAAGGGGCATCGTGTCCGGTATTGAGTTGTCCATTAGCTGCACCGACTGCGTGCGGCGTTCCACCCCCGACTGCGAGGACTGCCTCGTTTCCTTCGTGCTCGGCGATCAGCCCGAAGAATTGACGTTGAACTCCGAGCTCGCGGAGGTCGCAGGTCTGTTGTCGAGTCAAGGAATGATTCCCCGCCTCAAGTTTCACCGAGTCGCCACCGAGGGCTGAGTGCGAGACCAGTAGCGTGGACGCATGGCGCGCCACCTTCTGGTGACCAATGACTATCCGCCCAAGACGGGCGGTATCCAGGTCTACCTCCACGAACTCTGGCGTCGCCTCGAGCCCGGTCGGGCGGTCGTGCTGACCGCTTCCTCGCACCCCGACGCCGCCTCGTTTGACGCGACGAGCGACGTCGTGATCGAGCGGGTCACGACTCCGACGTTGATCCTGCCGATTCCACGCAACTTGGCGGCTATCGAAGCGGCGATCGAACGCCATCAGCCCGAGCTAGTGTTGCTGGATCCCGCGTGGCCACTGGGCTTGCTCGGCCCGCGACTCTCGCGTCCCTACGGCGTCGTGCTGCACGGCGCGGAGGTGACCATACCTGGTCGCTTGCCCGTGGTCGCCTCGAGCCTGCGTTACGTGCTGCGCCACGCCGAGGTGGCGGTCTGTGCCGGGAGCTACCCCGAGGCGGAGGCGCGGCGCAACGCCGCCGAGTGGATGCCCCCGACGATCCACGTCGCTCCCGGCGTCGACACTGAGCGCTTCGTGCCGATTGACCCGTCGCGCCGTGAGGCGGTGCGCACTTCGCTGGGCCTCTCGACCTCGGCGTTACTGGTGAGCTCGTACTCGCGACTCGTGCCGCGCAAGGGAATGGACACGCTCATCCGGGCGAGCGCCTTGCTCGCCGATTCTTTCCCCAGTCTCCAGGTAGCTATTGGCGGAGCGGGGCGCGACCGCGAGCGACTCGAGAGAATGGCGAAGAAGCTCTCCGCGCCAGTCGTCTTCCTCGGTCGGGTGTCCGACCACGATCTCCCGGCGTGGCTCGCGGCGAGCGACCTCATGGTCATGGACTGTCGCAGTCGGTGGTTGGGGCTCGAACAAGAGGGCTTTGGCATCGTGTTCCTCGAGGCGGGCGCCTCGGGCGTCGCCCAAGTGGCAGGACGCTCCGGCGGCAGTCACGAAGCCGTGCACCACGGCGTGACCGGACTGGTGGTCGCCAATCCTCGCAGTGAGACCGATTTGGCCGCCTCGATGGCCCACGTGCTCCAGGATGCCGCTCTGCGCGCCGAGTTCGCCTCCCACGCGCGCGCCCTCGCCGTAGAGCAGTTCGATTGGCGGGTGTTGGCCCAGCGACTCGGAGCTGGACTGGCTCCCTACGACCGTGGTGGCGCCATTCCGGCGACGTGAGGGCGTTGTCTAAAGTGGGGAGTGAGGAGGTGTCGTGGTCCAGCGTGCGACGCAGTCAATAGTCGTAGCGGCCGCGCCATCGGCGGTCTACTCGGTCGTGGTCGACTTCGATCGCTACCGCGATTGGGTGACGGACCTCAAGAGCATCGAGGTCCTTGAGCGCGATGGCGATGGTCGCGCGCTCGAGGTCGCCTTTCGGGCGGCCGCGTTCGGACGTTCCACCAAGTACGCGTTGCGCTACGACTACAGCCATGCGCCGGGTTCCTTGAGCTGGCACCAGACCTGGGGTGACGTGACGGAGATGATGAACGGTTCGTACCACTTCGTGGGTGCTCCCAACGTGGCGACGACAATGGTCACCTACGACTTGGAGGTGGCTCTGGCGGTGCCGGTGCCGCAATTCATCCAGGCGCGCGCCGCCTCTCGCATCCAGCGCCACGCACTGGTGGAGCTCAAGAACCGAGTCGAGGACCTTTCGTGAGCGACGTTGCCGTTGGTTTGGACGTGGGCGGCACCAAGGCGCTCGCCGTCCTCGTGAGTCGCGACGGCGAGATCCTTGATGAGCTTCGCACGTCCACCCCGCACGACGCCCAGGGTGGAGCTGGGGCGGCGACGGGCAAAGTACTCGCCGAGCAACTCGCGACCTTTGCCGAGCGCCATGCGCTGGACCTGGGCGTGTTACCCATCGGCATTGGAATGCCGGGCATGGTCCGTCGCGATGGTCGTTTGGCGTTCGCCCCCAACTTGCAGACGGTGTCGGGTGCGTCGTTCCCGGAACTCCTGCGCGAGTCCGTCGGCGCCGGACTCGTCTACATGGAGAACGATGGGAACTGCGCGGCTCTGGGCGAATACGCCTGGGGTGCGGGACGAGGTGTGGACAACTTCGTCATGGTGACGCTGGGGACCGGCATCGGCGGTGGCATCATCGCCAACGGCGAGTTGGTGCGCGGGCAAAGTGGTTTTGGCGGGGAGATTGGACACATGGCCGTAGAGGCGCGTGGTGTGCTGTGCGGCTGCGGCGGTTATGGCTGCTGGGAACGTTACGCCTCGGGCAATGGGTTGGCCCGCCTGGCCTTCGAATGGGCCTCCGAAGGGCGGTTGGCGCAGCTGACTGAGCAGCGTGGAGGGGCGCAAAACGTGCGCGGCGAGGACGTGACCCTCGCGGCGAGCCAGGGCCTCGAAGAGGCCATCACCCTGATGAACGAGGTGGCGTGGTGGCTCGCACGCGGGCTAGCGAATTTGATTGCCATTCTCGACACCGGCCATTTCGTGATCGGGGGAGGACTCTCCACGGCCGCCGATCAACTGTTACCGAGCGCACGCGAGTACCTAGTCGACTTGACCTTTGGCTACGACAAGCGTCCACCGATTGTCGTGACGCCCTCGGGTCTGACCGTGCACGCCGGCGCACTGGGAGCTGCCAAGGTCGCCTTCGATCGTCAACCATGAAACTGGGCGTAATCCTGCCGACGTTTCGTGACACTGTCGACGATGCCCTAGAGGTGGCCTATCGCTGCGAGGAGCACGGCCTCGACGGCGTTTTCGCCTACGATCACCTCTGGCCCATGGGATCGCCGGCGCGACCGTCGTTCGCCCCATTTCCGGTGCTGGCCGCAGTCGCGGCGCGGTATCCCTCGCTACACGTGGGCCCGCTCGTCGCTCGCGTGGGCATGGTCGGATCCGCGCACCTGATCGACCAGTTCCGCTCCTTGGCCTCGATTGCGCCCGGACGGGTGTTCGCGGCGCTGGGCACGGGTGACGTCAAGTCGCGCGACGAACTCGAGGGCTACGGTCTAGCGGTCACGAGTGCCGACCAACGGCGCAGTGAAATGGAACTCATCGCGCGCGCTCTGCGAGACGAGATGCCGGTGTGGATCGGCGCGGGGGCCGAGGCCACCAATGAACTGGCGCGTCAACTCGATGTCACTCTCAATGTGTGGGACCTGGACGCCGATCGACTGACGGCGCATACGGCTCTGGGTCCGGTGACCTGGGCGGGACCGGTGCGCGAGAACCTCCCCGGGTTGCTCGACGAACTGCGCACCGCGGGTGTGCAGTGGGCGGTCCTGGCTCCCGGCGTGGACGTGGCGATGCTGGCGCAATGGCGTGACCGGGGTGGATGCTAAATTCCTCAGATGGAATTCCGTCGAATCAACGGCCTGCCCCCGTACGTCTTTGCCACAATCAACGGACTCAAGGCCGCCGCTCGAAGCCAGGGTCGTGACATCGTCGACTTCGGATTTGGCAACCCGGACCTGCCGAGCCCCGATTTGGCGGTGGAGAAACTAGCCGAAGCCGCTCATAACCCGAAGAATCATCGCTATAGCGCGAGCCGTGGTCTGCCGAACCTTCGACTAGCGATGGCCACGCGCTACAAGAAGGTCTTCGACGTCGACCTCGACCCCGACACCGAAGTGGTGACGACCATCGGTGCGAAGGAGGGTCTCACCCACCTGATGTGGGTGCTGCTCGGACCTGGTGATACCGCGATCGTGCCCTCGCCGAGCTACCCGATCCACTTAGCGGGCCCGGGTTTCGCCGGCGCTCAGGTGATCACGGTCCCAATGGTCGATCCGGGGGCGAGCACCAATGACCCCGGCGACGACTTCTTCGAAGGCCTTCTCGCCGCCTGGGAGAAGACTCCCGTCAAACCTCGCGTGATCATTTGCTCGTTCCCGCACAACCCGACGAGCGCGAGCGTCGACCTCGCCTTCATGGAGCGTCTTGTTCATTTCGCTCTCGAACGTGACGTGATCATCTGTCATGACTTCGCCTATGCCGACCTTGGATTCGACGGATATCAACCTCCCTCGATCTTGCAAGTGCCACGGGCCAAGGAGTGCTGCGTCGAGCTCTATACCCTCACCAAGTCCTTCTCCATGGCGGGTTGGCGTGTCGGCTTCATGGTTGGTAACGCCGAGATTGTGGCGGCGCTCACGAAACTCAAGAGTTACCTTGACTACGGCACTTTCCAGCCGGTGCAGATTGCCGCCATCGTGGCCATGAACGAGGCCTCGGATTACCCGGACCTGTTGCGCGAGGTCTATCAGGTGCGTCGCGATACCCTGATCAGCGGGTTGAATCGCATTGGATGGCCGGTGGCCGCGCCTAAGGGTTCGATGTTCATCTGGGCACCGATTCCCGAGCCCTACGCCGAGATGTCGTCACTGGAGTTCTCGACGTTCCTCATCACCGAGGCCGAGGTTGCCACGAGCCCGGGCGTGGGCTTTGGTGATGGCGGCGACCGTCACGTGCGCTTCGCCCTGATCGAGAATGAACTGCGCACGCAGCAGGCGATTCGCAACCTGAAGCGCGCTTTGCCCAAGTTGAGCTAGTGAAGGCGCGCATTGGTCTCATCGGGGGGCTCTCCTGGGAGGCCACCGCCTCCTACTACCGCTATTTCAATGAGTTGCACGTCGGACCCTCAGCCTGGTCGCAGCCGCCGGTATTGATCGACTCCATAGACATGAGCACCATCGTCGACCTGCAGCGTGCTCAGGACTGGGGAGCGACGGGGTTACTCTTGGCCGACGCCGCGCGACGCCTGGTGGCAGGGGGAGCCAGCGTGCTGGGCATCGGCGCCAACACGATGCACCGCAATTTCGACGAAGTCGTCGCTGCGGTCGAATGCGAGGTAATTGACATTCGCGCCTGCGTGGCGCGGGAAGTCATCGCGCTCGGGGGCAATTGTGTCGGGGTCCTGGGAACTTCGTACGTAATCGAACAAGATTTCTACGCGCGTGGAATCGAACGACACGGTGTCGCGGTGGTGCGCCCCGATGAGACGCAGACTCGAGATCTGCAGCGGATCATCTACGACGAACTCACTCAGGGGGTGGTGTCACCGACCTCGCGCGAGCGACTGCTCGAGATCGCGGCGTCGTTGGTGGCGCGCGGCGCGGACACCGTTGGATTGTGCTGCACCGAATTCGGTTTATTGGTGGACGAGGACGGTGCCGATTTTGCCTTGGTCGACTCGACGAAGGCCCACGTACGGTCCCTGTTGCGTGCGCTCGAAGATCAGTCGATGTCGTGATCACGCTCTATGGTGTGGTGGCGGTGAGTTTCATGATGCTGATGTACGCCCTCGAGAAACGGGCGCGTGGATTCATCGCCGCCTTCGCCCTGGGGTGTGTCCTGTCGAGCGTGTACGGGTTCTTGTCAGGCGCGTGGCCCTTCGGCGTCGTCGAAGCCCTGTGGTCGCTCATCGCACTGCGCCGATTCGTCAACTCTCCGCGCTGAGTCCCTCGATTCGTCGGTGCGTTCGGAGGGGGATCGGCCGCGTCGGTCGGGGTCACCGCGAGCCGCCTACGCCACACGGGGTCCGTCACGGTGATTTCTCGAGTCTCCGGCGTGGGCGACGCGCGCTTCAATCCGGGACCCAACCCCCGAAAGGCCTTGTATTGAGGGGTTTCGTCCCCGACCGGTAAAATTGGGCCAAAATTGTCCCTTTTAGGGGTTGACTATTTGTAATTACAGTGCTGTAATAACACAGCATCTTGCGTCGCGTAGTGTTACAACCACTACATATTGTGGCTAAGGGGTTGAGGGCAACTATTCTCGCTTCTCCGACCTCATTCGTCGCAGGGAACCGGACACCATGCAGCAACTTAAGAAAGAGATAATGAAATGGCCATCGCACCACAGCGCCTAGGAATTGGAATTCGCCGCTACTTCACCACCGACGACCGTCACCCCTACGACGAAGTGATCTGGGAGCGTCGCGATGCGCGCATCTCGAACTTCCGTGATGGTTCCGTCGCCTTCGAGCAACTCAACGTCGAAGTGCCCTCAACATGGTCCTTCAACGCCACGAACATTCTGGCTCAGAAATACTTCCGCGGGACCTTGGGCACTCCTGAGCGCGAGACCAGTCTCAAGCAGGTTGTGGACCGTATCGTCGACACCATCGCCACATGGGGCCAGGAGCGCGATTACTTCGTTGACGACGAGGAGTTCGAGGCATTCAGTGCCGAGCTCAAGCATCTCCTGATTACCCAGAAGGCAGCATTCAACTCGCCGGTCTGGTTCAACATCGGTGTCAAGGGCGTGCCACAGCAGGGCAGCGCGTGCTTCATCCTGGCGGTCGATGACTCGATGCGTTCGATCCTTAACTGGTACACCGAGGAGGGCATCATCTTCAAGGGCGGCTCGGGTGCGGGTGTCAACCTCTCGAAGATCCGCTCGAGCGTGGAATTGCTCGAGGGTGGTGGCACGGCTTCGGGTCCCGTCTCGTTCATGCGCGGCGCCGACGCTTCGGCGGGCACCATCAAGTCCGGCGGCAAGACTCGTCGCGCCGCCAAGATGGTCATCTTGGACGCGGACCACCCCGACGTCGAGGAGTTCATCTGGTGCAAGGCCAACGAGGAGAAGAAGGCGCGCGTGCTGCGCGACAACGGTTTCGACATGGACCTGGACGGCAAGGATATTCATTCGATCCAGTATCAGAACGCGAACAACTCGGTGCGCATCAGTGACGACTTCATGCAGGCCGTGCTGGCCGATGGGGACTGGGAGCTGATCGCGCGCCACGGCGGTGAGGCCGTACGCACGCTTAAGGCGCGTGACCTCTGGCGCCAGATCGCTCGAGCGGCGTGGGAGTGCGCAGACCCGGGTTTGCAGTTCGACACCACGATCAATGCGTGGCACACATCTCCCAACACGGCCCGCATCAACGGATCGAACCCCTGCTCGGAGTACATGCACATCGACAATTCGGCGTGCAACCTCGCGAGCCTTAACTTGATGAAGTTCCTCCAGGACGACGGTCATTTCGACGTGGATGCCTTCACCGCGGCCATCGACGTGCTGTTCACCGCCCAGGAGATCATCGTGGGTGCGGCGGATTACCCGACGGAGAAGATCGGCGAGAATTCGCGCAAGTTCCGTCAGCTCGGACTGGGGTACGCCAACCTGGGGGCCTTGCTCATGGCTTCAGGACTCGCCTACGACTCCGACGCGGGTCGTGCCTGGGCCGCGGCGATCACCGCTCTGATGACGGGTCACGCCTACGCGGTCAGTGCCCGCACAGCGGGACGCATGGGGCCCCACGAGGGCTTCGCTGAGAACGCCGCGCCGATGATCAAGGTGCTCGCTAAGCACCGTGATGCTGCCTATCAGATAGACGCCTCACTGGCGCCCGCGGAGATTCTCGAGGCCGCTCAAGCGGCGTGGGAAGAGGCGGTGGACCTCGGTGCTCGCCACGGCGTTCGCAACGCTCAGGCGTCGGTGCTCGCTCCGACGGGCACCATTGGTCTCCTGATGGACTGCGACACCACCGGTGTCGAGCCGGACCTTGGTCTCGTGAAATTCAAGAAGCTCGTCGGCGGGGGCAACATGGCCATTGTCAATCAGACCGTTCCTCGCGCGCTCAACAAGTTGGGTTACACCCCCGACGAGGTCGAGGCCATCGTGGCCTACATCGATGTCAACAAGTCAATCGTGGGAGCACCGGCTTTGAAGCCCGAGCACCTCGACGTGTTCGCCTGTTCCATGGGTGACAACACCATCCACTACCTCGGCCACGTGAAGATGATGGGAGCAATCCAGCCCTTCATTTCGGGAGCGATCTCGAAGACCGTGAACATGCCCGAGGATGCGACGATCGAGGATGTGGAGAACTTGCACCTCGACGCGTGGCGACTCGGCGTCAAGGCTGTGGCCATCTACCGTGACAACTGCAAGGTGGGCCAGCCTCTCTCGACCGCGAAGAAGGATGGGGAGTCTTCCTCCTCGGTCATCGCGACCGACTCGGTCGCTGCCGAGCTCTACACCAAGATTCACAAACTCGAGACCGCCCTGGAACTGGCCAAGTCCGAGGGTAACCACGTGCTGGTGGGTGCGGTGCGCGAGCGCTTGCCGCGTCGCCGCGTCTCGACGACCTTCGCCTTTCGCGTGGCGGACTGCGAGGGTTACGCCACGGTCGGAGAGTACGAAGATGGCCGTCCCGGTGAGGTGTTCCTCAAGGTGTCGAAGCAGGGCTCGACGCTGGCAGGCATCATGGACGCCTTCTCGATCTCGATCAGTCTGGGCCTCCAGCACGGTGTGCCGTTGGCAACGTACGTGCGTAAGTACGTCAACATGAAGTTCGAGCCGTTGGGCATGACTGACGACGCCGATCTGCGTATCGCGACGTCATTGGTGGACTACATCTTCCGTCGTTTGGCCCTGGACTATTTGAGCCCGAGCGAGCGTGAGGAGTTGGGCGTGCTTTCGACGAGCGAGCGTCTCCAGCCCACACTGCCCGAAGTGGTGGAGCAAGCGACGCCAACGGTGGGAGTCAGCGATGAGCCGGCGATGGTCGAGTTCATTGAGAGGACCACCGTGCAAGCACGGCCAGAGAGTCGCGCACCGTTGACCGATGCGCCGATGTGCTTCCAATGCGGTAACGCGATGCAGCGTGCGGGTTCGTGCTTCGTCTGCTCGAGTTGCGGGTCAACGAGCGGCTGCAGCTGAGGTCATTTCACGTGTCGAGGTGAGTAGGGGCCGCCACCGGGTGAGGGCCAGGCTTACATTCGACTACGCGAGCTCAGTGGCTGAAATGTCGAGGGACATCATGGAGTGATCGGGGGGAGCGTCCTACGGGGCGCTTCCACCGATCACTGGTGAGGTGAGAAGCTAACCACTTCGAGGAACCCGCATGGACTGACAGAGGTGAGGATGCCACCCGTGTTGACGGGTGGGTGCTCACTTCGTAAGGTGACGTCCATGAATCTCCCCTCACCACGCCTCGTTGATCCCTCGTCAGTCCCCTCTCTTCGATGGGGCATCATTGGTCCCGGATCGATTGCTGAAGCCTTCGCCACAACGGTCCTGGCGAACACCAATCAACGTATAGTCGCCGTCGCATCTCACACGCCAGGGCGGGCGCAAGCGTTCGCCCGCAAGTACTCAATACCCACGCACTCGTCGAAATATGAGGAGCTCGTCGCGCGAGATGATGTCGACGCTGTCTACATCGCCAACCAACCCAATGATCACTTCAGCGCGGCCATGCTGGCTCTCACCGCGGGCAAGCCCATTCTGGTGGAGAAGCCCTTCACCAAAAACGTCGAGGAAGCGCAGACGATCTTCGCCCACGCTCGCCATCTGGGACTTCTGGCGATGGAAGCGATGTGGACTCGTTATTTGCCCCAAGTTGACGTGGCGCGTCAGTTACTCGAATCGGGGGCCATTGGCGAACCGCGAATGATCCTGACCGATTTCTGCCAAGACAGTCGCACGTCGGAACGCATGTGGCGCAAGGGCCACGGCAGCCCGCTGTGGGACATGGGCATCTATCCGATCGCACTTTGTCAGATGGTGTTGGGAGAGCCCTCGCGTATCGAGGCGCGCGGTATCGTCCTCGACGATGGTATGGACGCCGAGGCCAACGTGTACATGTCCTACGCCGGGGGTGCCCGCGCGACCTTCACCGTGTCGGGTCTCGTGGACGCCCCTCTGCACGCGGTGATTTCAGGCGAGGAAGGGTTGATTGAATTTGGCGAGCCCTATATCTTCCCGACCGCGGTCGGTCTGGCGGGGAAGGGAATTGGAGCGCCGACGTCATGGTGGACCGATGATTCCTCCATCCGTCGTCACGCTGGTCTGGCCTACCAGGTTACGGCCTTCGCCGATTACCGGGGACGTGGACTCCTCGAGTCTCCACTGCAGAGCCACGACGACAGTATCGCGTGCCTTCGCGTAGCCACGGAGATCACTCGCCTCCTGGGCGCTGACCCCTACTGAACGTTGCCCGCAATGGGATTCTCTACATGAGGGGAGGTCGCCTCGTGGGTGAGAATGGTGCCGCTGGTCAATCGACGCCGCGCGTAACGAGAATCCATTGTGCGATTCTCGGCAACGCGATTCATTCGTGGTGGGGTTCTCCACCGATTCGTGCGCTGTTCAGGTCGAGTGAGGCGCGTTGTCATCGATCGTGATCAGTGTCAGGGGCCCCTCGCGTCGGAGGCCGCGATGTAGCGTGGCGTCGGTACTCGCGTTGAAGACGGCGACACCGACGCAGAGATTCTTGGCGCGGTACATGGCAACGTCGGCGCGACGTAAGAGTTCGAAGGAATCGAGGCCGATGCCGTCTGAGAGCGCCACCCCCATGCTGGCACCAAGTCGGACGCGGTGCCCCTGAAGGGAGAACTCCTCGTAGGTGGTCTCGAGGAGTTCTCGGGCGAGGGCGAGCAATTCGGTCTCCGAGGCGCCGTGAACAACTGCGAACTCATCTCCGCCCAGGCGTGCCAAGGTGCCACGATTCGCCAGTCGACGAGTGAAGCGTTGGGAGATGATGCGAAGCAGCTCGTCGCCGGCGGCGTGCCCGATCTCGTCATTGACCTCCTTGAACCCGTCGAGATCGATCAAGATGACTCCCACCTGGCCACTCCCTACGTCGGTGAGGAGCTCCTCGATGCGTTCGAATAGGTGGCGTCGATTCGCCAGCCCGGTCAATGCGTCGGTTCGTGCATCGTGCGACGACGAGAGCACTAAGCGTCGCTCCTCACGGAGGGCGAGCCACATCCGGACCATGATCAAGGCGAGGGCCGCGAGCGCGAGCGCCCCCACCTCGGGTGGTCGGTTCCAGGCCCAGCTGGCGGCAATGACGCCAATGGCGATGATGCCCGAGAGTACCGGGATCGCCGCCACACTGAGCGTTGCTTCACTCTGGCGTGGTGGGCGCGAAGTCGTGCGTCGGTCCTGAACCGAGGCCGCCAATCCCATCATCCAGATTCCGAGCACGAAGGTGAAGTCCGTGAAAGTGACGACGTGGCCGTTGTTGGACGCTATTTGGTTGACGTGTAACACGTCACCCACGAGGAGCCACGCCACGCCGCCCAATAAGAGGCCCGAACTCCAGGTGGGACGATAGCGTCGCGGCGCGAGTGATGTTGCGAGGAGTATCAACATGACCAGATCCAACACGGGGTAGCTGAGGTCCACCACGACGTGCAGAGTGCCGCCACCGCGCGCCTTTAGAGGGTTGACCCCGACGAAGTAGACCAGAGAGGCGAGAGCCGTCGCGGCGATGAAGCCGTCGAGTCGCTGACTCGCGCGAGGTCGTGCGTCGCGAGCCCGGGTGAAGAGCAGTATCGCCGCGACGAACGACGCGTAGGACACTAGGTAGAACGCGTCGCTGACCCCGGGATTCTGAGCGGGGTGTTGACGCTGGTCGTAGGTGGCGTACACGATGTCGGCGAGTGAGTTGGCCACGACGCCACCGGCCATCAGGAGCCAGGTCCGACGTAGTTCAGGCGAGTGGCGCGCCGTGATGATCATCGCAACGGCGGGCATCGTCGCGGCGATCACGTAGAGGGCGCCGTCAATCGAGACGGAGTCGCGGTGATGCGGATAGACGACGAATGTGATGACCAACGTGGCAAGGACGCACGCGCTGATGATCAGCTGCTTCGTCGCGTCGTGCGCTAAAAGACACCATGGTTCGCGCTCACGCCAGGTGAGTCCCGGGGCCGACGACGTCGACGATCGGCCGACCGTGACGACCTGCTCAGGTTCGAAGGATGACACGACAGTGGACGATTCACTCAGTCCCGAGGGTCCGGGGGGAGGAGGGGATGCCGAAAGTGCATCCCCTCATCGTGGTGCGCTGAGCACAACGGACCCTCTCGTGACCCACAAACTCGCCACAACGTTCACGCGGCGCACGCGCTCCTACGTCGTTCAATCGCAGGTGGGGCAGCGAACGATCGGGGGAAGCGAGGGTCTATTCGGTGCCCGAGGGTGAGGAAGTCGGGGACTGTCCTCGGTATTGCGCCACGTCTTCCAGGGATACCTGACTTGGTTCGGGCAGGACGAAAGTGACTCCGAGACCGAGGAGAGCCGAGATTCCCGCCACGACCAACATGCCGCGCAGTCCGATGCTCTTCTGCAGTTGCGGCACGACGAAAACGCCCGCGAAGGCCCCGAGTTTGCCCACCCCGGCAGCTATGCCGTGGCCCGTGGTGCGCATCTCGACGGGGAAGACCTCCGAAGGCAGGACGAAGGTCGTGGTGTTCGGTCCGAATTCGGTGAAGAGGTAGCTGAGACCGAAGATCGAGATGAAGGGGACGACCAAGGTGGTGAAGCTGGGTACCGCGGCCAGGAGCAAGAAGCACCCGGCCATCACCGCGAATCCGATGGTTTGAAGTTTGCGGTGCCCGATTCGGTCCATCCTCCACACCGCCAGTGCGTAGCCCGGGAGGGCGAACGCCACGAACATGATCAAGGTCAGCAAGAGTTTCATTTCGAGGCTCGCGTGGGGTGAGACGACCTTGAGGATGCTCGGCAGCGAGAGGGTGTTGCCGTAGTAGGCGTAGTCGAAGAGGAACCAGCCGCCCGCGGTGCCCAAAATCATCGTGAGCATCTGACGATTGCGCACGAACTGCGAGAAGCTCATACGGTGCTGGGTCGTCTCGGCCACGCTGGTGGCCTGGATGACGCCCTTGGTAAAGGTGTGCAGTTCCTGGACCGCCTGAGCGCTCTGGCCCTTGATACTGGCCCGGAAGCGAGGTGATTCGGGCATCTTGGCGCGTAAGTAGATCACCGCAGCCGCGGGCAGGGCGCCGAGTCCTAGCAACAGGCGCCAGGTCAAGGTACTGCTCACGCCCGACGACAGCAAGAGGAGGCCGACGAGGGGACCGACGATGAGTCCGACGGCTTGCATGGAGAACACCAGTCCAACGAGGCGGCCTCGGTTCTGACGATTGGCGTATTCGCTCATCAACACCGCCGACACGGGGTAGTCTCCGCCGATGCCCAGGCCGAGGATGAAACGCGCGACGACCAGCAGGGCGAAATTCGGGGCGAGAGCCGAGGCAATCGCCCCGACGATCATGATGGCCGCTACCACCGTGTAGACGGTCTTTCGCCCGAAAATATCGGCGATGCGTCCGAAGGTGAATGCGCCGAAGAAAGCCCCGAGGATCGCCGAACCCGTCACCCAACTCGTTTGAGTGGTCGAGAGGTGCCACTGGGCCGCCACGATGGTGGCCACGGTCGAGATCACGAAGAGGTCGTATGCGTCGGTAAAGAAGCCCATACCTGAAATGAACACCGCCCGGTGGTGGAATCGACTGGTGGGCGCGTCGTCGAGGAGTGAGTTAACGCTCCTTAGGCGCGACGGAGCATTCCCGGACGTCGATGGCTCGTCATTTCCATCGAGTTCGCCCGAGGTGATGGCGGCGTCGGTCACGGCGTCCTGCTTTCCTTCGCGGTGTACGTCACTCGCCCAGGCTCTCATCCCCGTGTAATCACTCGGTTGTGCAGAAGTGAACGTTGAGTGAACATCACGAGAAATTCCGGTGGACATTTTGTGACACGTATTCGACAGTCGGGTGGTGCATGACGACTCGCGACGAATGACTCCTTCGTCGGGCGACCTTTCGAAGGCCCCACTCGTTCGCCTGGTGGCGAACGTCGATCATCGCAATTTTAACGCCGCCTCGAAATCGTCAAATTGCGGACCATCCATTGTCGACCGGCACGATCGCGCCACTGACATTGCTGGCGGCGTCCGACGCCAGGAAAACTATGGCCGCCGCGAGTTCATCGGACTGAGCGATACGTCCGACGTTGTGGGCGTAGCCGCCGATGACCGCGAGGCCCATTGCGTCGGTCTTCATATTGACCTCGAGGCTGGTGGCCACTCCACCGGGAGCGACGGCGTTGACGCGGATTCCCCGGTCCCGGTAGATCACGGCCGCAGACTTAGTGAGCCCGACGATGCCGTGTTTCGAGACGCTGTAGGCCGTGCCCGCGGCGCTCCCGCGCAGCCCCGCCTCCGACGTGATGTTCACGATGGCACCCTTACCCGCTGCGAGCATGTGGGGCACGACAGCGCGCATCAACAAGAACGGAGCGGTGAGGTTCACGCGCAGGACCTTCTCCCATATCGCATCACTGACCTCGTGGGGTCCACTCATGTCGTCCATGATGCCAGCATTGTTGATCAAGATATCCACCGCGCCGTACTTCGACAATGTCTCACTGACCAAGTGCTCGACGACTCCCCGGTCGCTCAAGTCACCCACGACCGCAATGGCGTTACCTCGCGCCGACGTGATGTCGGTCACCGCGGCGACAGCTGTCTCGGAGTGCAGGTCCGCCACGACGACGTTGGCGCCGAGTGCAGCGAGTTGCACGGCGGTGGCCCGTCCGATCCCCGCGCCGGCGCCCGTCACGATTGCGGTCCGGCCTTCGAATTCCTTGGTCATCTCGAATCCTTTCTCTTCGATTGACGCCTTCGAACATGACCGTAACGTGGCCCCCACATGGGCCACTAGTTATATAGGTCACATTCTTCGGCGAAGGCCGAGACAACATCGCCGGTGCGATGTTGTTCGGTGGAAAACATCCTCGACGGGGACTGGCGAGGGTGCAGTGGCGATCGTGAGAGATCAGAGGTTGCCACGCGAGGGCGGTCCGAAATGATCCAGCGGCTCTGCCCGATTCCCCTTGATCGGGCCACGGACCTAATCCTGAGACGTTGATGACTCAATGCGGTTCGCGGACGCGAGGCTCGCGGGTCGTTCCTCGAGTAGACGCTGTCGTGGGCGCCAAATGAAAACGTCGAATCAATCCGGGGGAGGCGGTCCGGGTGGCGACTCGAAGCGTGGTGAAGGAACTTCTGGTTCGGTAGCCCCATCAGCACACGGAGGACATGTTACTTTAGTAATTGCAGAATTTCTAAAGTCATTGATATGCTGGGAGTATGCAAAACCCTCAGGGCGATCAACCGCTCTACGTGGCCAAGGCTCAACTATTTCGCTCCTTGAGCCATCCCGTGCGAATCCGCATCCTCGAATTGTTGGTGGTCGACGAAATGCCGGTCAGTGCGCTGCGTGATGAGATCGGCGTCGAAGCCTCGTCATTGTCGCAGCACCTCAACGTCCTCAAGCAATCGGGCCTGGTTGTGTCGCAACGTCGCGCCAACGCGGTTACCTACCGGATCACCGATAGCGAGGTCGGGGAGTTTCTCGCTGCGGCGCGACGCGTCCTCGCTGCGACGATGGGGCGAACCAGGAGTGCTCTGGAACATCTCGAAGCGCAACGATGAAGTTGAGCCGAACGTCGTCTCGCAGATCAGCGTTTGGCTCTCTGTTCCATCGACCCGTGAGCGAACAATCCGCGCCGCGTCCGCCGGTCCATACCGGGGTAACTCTTCGCGGGTCGCTGCAATTGCGACACGTGGACGTTGGTTCGTGCAACGGGTGCGAGGTGGAGATCACATCGGCGCTGGCTCCGCACTACGACGCGGGTCGATACGGCATCCGGTTGGTGGCGTCGCCGCGCCACGCTGACGGACTCCTCGTCACGGGTGTGGTCACGCACAACATGGAGGGACCATTGCGGCAGACCCTCGCGGCCCTGCCTCGTCCATCGATCGTCGTGGCGTGTGGTGACTGCGCCGTGAATGGCGGCATCTTCGTCGGGGCCCAGGGAGTCAGTGCCACCCTCGATCAGGTCGTGACCCCGGACGTCTTGATTCCGGGCTGTCCGCCTCATCCGCGTGACATTATTGGTGCCCTGCGCGGTCTGAGTGGACGCTAGTCCATGCCCTTGTTCCTAGCGGCCTTGGGTCTCTGCGCCGGCGCGGCGGTGAGCGCCGCCACCCTCCCACGCCGGTGGCGGGTTGCGATTTCTTCCGCGCTGGGATCCCTCGGATGCCTCGTCGCGTTTAGCGAGGCCCTGAGGATCCTCGTGGGGGGAGAAACGGTCACCTTTCAGAGCGCGCAGTTTTTACCCATGACGGGCGTGTCGTTGTCGCTCGACCCCCTTGGTGCGTGGTTCGTCCTGGGCAGTTCGTTCGTGGGCGTCGCAGCGTGCGTGTACAACGTGGGCTACGCCAGGGGGGCGATGACATCGCGCAGTGCCCTGAGCCTGTTCATGATCTTCATCGTGACCCTGTTGGTGGTTCCCGCGGCGTCGAGCGTCATGACGCTGATGTTCAGTTGGGAGCTGATGGCGCTCAGTTCATTGCTGCTCATTTTGACCGACCAGGCTCACCACCCCGAGGCCCGCAGTGCTGCGTTGTGGTACGGCGTCATGACCCAGTTGGGTGCCGCATCGATCCTTCTCGGACTGCTCATTTTGACGTCGAGCGGTGCCAGTCAGAGTTTCGCCGGACTCAGCGCCCACTCCTCCAGCCTGTCACCGGTGACGCGCTCCTTCGCCTTCGTCCTCGTGCTGCTCGGCTTCGCCTCGAAGGCGGGCGCGGTGCCCCTGCACGTGTGGTTGCCCAAGGCCCACCCGGAGGCTCCGAGTCCAGTGTCGGCATTGATGTCGAGTTCCATGGTCGCCATGGGCGTGTACGGCATCATCCGGGTGGGTGAAGACCTCTTGCACGGCGGCACCGTGTGGTGGTGGATCGCCGTGGCCCTGCTGGGCGTCGTCTCGGCGTTCTACGGAGCCCTACACGCCACGACGAGCACCGACCTCAAACGGCTACTGGCGTATTCGACCATCGACATAATTGGTTTGGTGCTCATTGGCGTGGGCGCCGCCGGCGCCTTGGGTGACAGTGGTCAACCAGTCGTCGCCCACCTGGCGATGGCGGCCGCCCTGCTCTTGGTGGTTGCTCACGCCGCCTTCAAAGGAGCGCTCTTCCTCGCCGCGGGCGCCGTCGAACGCGCGACGGGAACTCGCAATCTGGACTTGTTGGGCGGACTCATCCACTACATGCCGGTGACGGCTCTCGTCGTGGCCCTCGGTGCGGGCGCGATCATGGCTGTACCGACGTTGAGCGGCTTCTCCAGCGAGTGGCTCCTCCTCCAGGCGCTGCTGCACGGTTTCAGCGTCGCCTCCACACCCACGGTGATCGTCATGCTGCTGGGGGTCATTGCGCTGGCCCTGACCGGCGGACTCACCGCAGTGGCGTTCGTGAAGGTCTTCGGTATTGGGTTTCTCGGTCAATCGCGTTCGCCGGGTGCGCGCGACGCGCACGAAGTTTCGAAGTCCATGCTGATGGCCATGGGGTGGCTGGTGATCCCGAGCGTGGTCATCGGGGTACTGCCGGGACTCGCGGTACCCCTTCTCGATCGTGCGGCGTCATCGGGCCTGGGCACCGCGGCCGTCTCCCCTTTCCCCCGGGGCACGGGACTCGAGGTCGCCCGCCTCGGGGGTGCGATCGCGCCCGCGGCGGTGCTGGTGGGGCTGGTGGGGGTCATGTTGCTCGTGTGGGTGATCAACCAGACGTTGTCTCAACGTCGGGCCCGGCGCGTCGATGCCTGGGGCTGTGGACGTGATGTGCAGACACCGAGAATGCAGTACACCGCGACTTCGTTCGCCGAGCCCCTGCAGCGGGTCTTCGCCGACGTCCTGCGCCCCCAGTCCGACGTCGAAGTCACCCACGTGGCCGAATCGCGCTACTACGAGCAGTCCCTGGCGTACGAGAATCGCATCGTCGACGTCCTGGAGGCGAGGGGCTATCGACCCGTCATCGCCGTGGCGTTGCGGCTTGGCCACGGCGCGCGCCGACTGCAGAACGGGAGTATCCACCGATACCTGGCCTTTGGATTCGTTGCTCTTCTGGTGATCTTGGTGGTGGTCGGGTGATGAGCGCCACGGTGTCGTTCTACGGCGTTGTCGCGACGTTGTTGCAGGTCATCGTGGTAGCCCTGGGCGGCCCACTCCTGGTGGGGATGATGGCCAAGGTCAAGGCCCGCGCCGAGGGCCGTGTCGGTGCACCAATTGTCCAGCCGCTTCGCGACATACGAAAGTTGTTGTCCAAAGAGCGACTGCACGCGCGCCACGCCAGCGCGGTGCTGGCCCTCGCCCCCCTGGTCATCTTGGCCTCTACCGTGGTGGCGGTGGCGATCTCACCTCTCGTGAGCACGCACCCCCTGCTCGGCTCCAGTGCCGACATCCTGGTGATCGTGTACCTGCTGTTGACCGGCTCGGCGGCGGCGGCCCTGGCCGGTCTCGACCCGGGTACCGCCTTCGGCGGGATGGGTTCGAGTCGGGCGATGACCATTGGTGCATTGGCCGAGCCCGCGTTCCTAGTGGGCGTCATCGCCCTATCGATCCAGTCGGGAACCTCGAATCTGCCGAGCATCGTGGTGAGCACTCTGGCGCACCCCCAGTGGGTCCTGGGACCTTCGCGGTTGCTCGCGCTCGGGGCCCTGTTGATCGTCGTCATCGCCGAGACGGGACGTATCCCCGTCGACAATCCGTCGACGCACCTGGAACTCACAATGGTGCACGAGGCGATGATCCTGGAGTACGCCGGTCCGGAACTGGCGCTCGTGACTCTGGGCGAGGCGATGCGACTCGGCCTACTCTTCTCGCTCCTCGCCAATCTCTTCGTACCCTGGGGCGTCGCCACCCGCGCCAGCGTCGTCTCCTTGTTGGTGGGCGTGGCGTTCTTGGCTCTGAAGACCGTGTTGATTGCCCTGGGCGTCGCGCTGATCGAGGTGCGCAGTGCCAAATTGCGCCTCTTTCGCCTGCCGGAACTTCTAGCAGGGGGATTCGTCCTCTCAGTTTTGGCCGTGGTGACGGGTTTGGTGACGCGATGAATTCGACCTTCACCGCTGCCTTGGAACTAGCGGCCGGTGCAGTTCTCTTGTCGGCGGTCATGACGTTGTGGCGTCGGAGCGTGCGCTCGATCGTGACGATGCTGAGTCTGCAGGGAGTGGCCCTTTCCGCGGTGGCGATCGTGCTCGCCCTGCACGAGCACGAACGTGCCCTGTTGTTCACGGGGTGCCTGGTTCTCCTGGTCAAAGGTCTGGTGGTGCCGACCCTGCTGCGGCGGGTGTCGAGCAGGGACTCGCAATCACGCGAATCGCAGCCGTTGGTGAACGTGCCCGCGTCCCTGGTGTTCGCCGCGGCGTTGATCGTTCTCTCCTACGTGGTCGGTACGCGGATAACTGCGCTGTCGCCCAGCGACGCGACCCACCTGGCGCCGCTCGGTCTAGCGACGGTACTGGTGGGGTACTTCATGCTGGTGACCCGGCGACGCGCGGTCTCCAAGATCGTCGGACTCATCCTCGTCGACAACGGCATTGCCCTGGTGACATTCCTGTTGACCTCGGGGGTGCCTCTCATTGTCGAGCTGGGTTCGTCACTGGACGTCTTGTTAGTCGTCGTGGTCCTGCAGTTCTTGATGGTCTCAATGCGGCGCCACTCCGATACCGACCAGCTCACCGAGATGAAAGCTCTGCACGACTGATGCTGATCATCGCCATCTTGGCAATCCCGTTGGCCATGGCCGTCGTGGCAGCGACCTTCGCGTGGCGCCCCTGGGTTGGCTGGGCCAGTGCGGCGTCGAGCGCGGCCTTCTTGGGATTGGGAGTCTGGCTCAGCGAGGCGACGCTGACCACGCCGCAATGGGCGCTCCACCATTCATTTCGCGCTGACTCCCTGAGTGCGTTCATGGTCGTCGTGATCGGGACCGTCTCTTTGCTGGCGACTTTGTTCACTCCGCGCACAATGCGCCAGGAGATCACCTCGGGTGTCACCACCGCACGCTACGCACGTCACTACGTGGTCTTGATGCAGGTCTTCATCACGTGCATGTTGAGTGCGGTGCTGACCGCTAACTTGGGCGTCTTGTGGGTCTCGATCGAAGCAACGACCATCGCCACCACGTTCCTGGTGAGCCACCGGAGGACTGACGGTGCCTTCGAGGCCTCGTGGAAATACGTCATCCTGTGTTCGATCGGCATCGCCTTGGCGTTCCTGGGCACGGTGCTGATCTATTACGCCCAACTGCACGCGAGCGGACCGGTGCACACCTCGTCGTTGGACTGGACGTCGGTGATGTCGGTGGCGCACCATCTTGACCCCAACGTCACTCGATTGGCCTTCGCGCTGCTGGTAGTGGGCTACGGCACCAAGGTCGGTCTGGTCCCCATGCACAGTTGGTTACCCGACGCGCACAGCCAGGCGCCCGCACCGGTTTCGGCACTGATGTCAGGCGTCTTGTTGACGGTCGCCTTTTACGGTCTTCTGCGATTCCGTGCCGTGGCGGCGGCCGCCCTCGGGCCCGCCTTCCCCCGGGCCCTGCTGCTGGTGGTGGGAATCGCGTCGCTGTTGCTCGCGACGGTGATGCTCATCGCTCAGCGCGACCTGAAGAGGATGCTGGCGTATTCGAGTATCGAACACATGGGTCTCCTGGCGATCGGCGCAGCGGTCGGAACTCCGCTGGCCATCGCGGCGGTACTCTTGCACATCCTGGGCCACGGCATCACTAAGTCCGTACTGTTCTTGTCGTCGGGAGAGATCTACCACCTGGAGGGTACGACCGAGATAGCGAAGATCTCTGGCCTGCTGGCCCGGCGACCGACGTTGGCGGGCATCTTCGGTTTCGGCATTCTTTCCCTCGTCGCACTGCCGCCCTTCAGTCTGTTCGTCAGTGAACTGACGATGGCCCGAGCCGAGGTCGACGCGGGGCTGTGGTGGGCGGTGGCGATTTCCCTGGTGTGTTTGAGCGTGATATTCGCCGCCTTGACCCGACACGCCCGTCAGATCTTGATGGGCACACCTTCCCCCGACGCGGCGCCCTCGTCGCTGGCCACATCGGTGGCGGCGCCACTGATCACCGCTCTCGGGGCGTGCGTGGCACTGGGCGTTCTTTCGTGGCCCCTGCAGTCGCTCCTGACCCACGCCGCCCACGGGGTGATGCCGTGACCGAGACGAGCCGTCAGAGCGAGTCGATTCCGTCGAGCGAGTTGCACGAGCGCGCCAGGGCGCACTTCGCACTCGGACACCGTTTGGCCCTCATCGCGGGTCACGACGACGGCGACGCCCTGCGCGCGGTCTACCTCTTCACGGGCGGCCCGCCCGATGAACGTTTTGAACTCAGCGTGCGTTTGGAGCGTGATAGACCCACCGTGCCTACCTTGAGCGACCTCTCGTTCAGCGCTAGCCGCTTCGAGCGCGAGATGCGCGACAACTTCGGTATCGAGCCGCTGGGTCATCCGTTTCTGCGTCCCCTCGTGCGCCATCAGCACTGGCCCGAAGAGTGGCGTCCCTTGCGTCGCGAGGCGGGCGCTATGCCCCCTCACCTCATCGAGGCTCCTCCCTATCCTTTCATTGAAGTCGAGGGAGCGGGTGTCTACGAGATTCCGGTGGGGCCGGTCCACGCCGGAATGATCGAACCCGGTCACTTCCGGTTCTCGGTGGTCGGCGAGACGATTCTCAAGATGACGGCGAGGCTCTGGTACGTGCATCGTGGTATCGAGCGAATGTTCCAAGGCGTGGAGCCCGTGGAGGGTGTCGCCATTGCCCAGCGGATCTCGGGCGACAGCGCCCTCGCGCACTCCTTGGCGTACTGCATCGCGGTCGAAGAGGCATTGGGTCTCGAGATGTCGAGAGACGCCCGACACATGCGCGCACTCTTGCTCGAGATGGAACGTCTCTACAACCACGTGGGCGACGTGGGTGCTCTCTGCAACGACGTGAGTTTCGCCGTAGCGAACGCACGCGCCCTGGTGGTGCGCGAGAGACTGTTACGCCTCAATGAAGAGCTGACCGGTCATCGGCTACTGCGCGGCGCGGTGGGCGTGGGATATACGAGAGTTCTGTCGATGCCCGACGACCGGGAACTCCGCGAGATCGCCGAGGCGTTCGAGGATGTTGTTTCGTTGGCTCTCACCAACTCCGTCGTGGTGGACCGGTTCGAAGGCACGGCGGTACTCTCCGCCGTCGACGCGGCGGCCATCGGCACAGTCGGCGTCGTCGCCCGGGCTTCTGGTCTAGGGGGGGATGCGCGTCAATCATCGCCCTTCTTCGAGGGCGAGTTCACCCCAGTGGTCCAACAGTCGGGCGACGTCATGGCTCGATTCAATCAGCGCGTGCAGGAGTTCCGCGCCTCGCTCGAGGCCGTGCGCTCACTCGTCCAAGGGATAACGAATCGTGAGGAGGGTTCGCTCCAAGTGGGAGAGAGGTCGTCGTCGGGCGTCGGCATCGTCGAGGGATGGCGAGGCGTGGTGGTTCACCGGGTGGAGCTAGACGACGCGGGGCGGATCTCGCGAGCGCGAACGGTCGACCCCTCATTCTTCAACTGGCCGGCCCTGGCGATTGCCCTCAATGACACCATCGTGCCGGATTTCCCGTTGGCGAACAAGAGTTTCAACCTGTCCTACGCCGGGAACGATTTATAGCGCCTCGCTAGTTGGACGAGACGAGGGACATCGTGGGGTCGGGCCACGGTGAGCCGATCTCGCGAACTCCGTCACTCTGGATTGACCGGCGCGCCGTTGCCACCGAGTGGAGGGCCACCGCTTCGCCGGTCGACCTCATTTCTGAGGAGACGATCACGGCGCCGTTCGCGACGCGCCGTCGTCGCAGTGAGGAGAGGAACATCCCCGTCGAGACGCTCAGACCCAGCGCCCCAGTGATCATGAGGGCCACCGCGACGACCCGTAAGTCGATTCCGGTGATTTGCTTCGTTAGTATTCGCCACATGATGGCGCCAATCACGCCGGTGACTGAACTGAACCACATAGCCCGTAGAACCATTTCGCACTACCTTCCTCGCTGGCGCTACACCAAATGAAAGGATGCGTGATCTGGACGTCCCGCTGTTGAGGATAGCGTGGCGCGCAGATTGTCGAGCGGTCGATCGATTGACGAGCGTCACGAGTGCGTGAGGGGGTTTCACGCGCCGAGAGGGTCAGATGGACTCGTCGCCCGCGCGCCCGGTGCTCGCACCAGCGTGGCGGGGCCTCACCTCGTCATCGACCAGTCCACACCGGTCTGCTGCGTGCGCCGTCGCACCACGCTTAGCCTTCGGCGGCGACGATCCTCCACGGGTGTTCGATCAGGCTTGTCAAGGTCCGCAGGAACTGTGCTGCCAGGGCCCCATCGATGATGCGGTGATCGGCGGAAAGTGTAAATCGCACTCGGTAGCGCGCGAGTATCTCGTCACCCACCACCACCGGCTCGCGAGTGGTGGCACCGACCGCGAGTATCGCCCCTTCGGGGGGATTGATGATGGCGGTGAACTCCTCGACGCCAAACATGCCGAGATTGGAAATGGTGAAGGTTCCCCCGCTCATCTGGTCGATCGAAAGTCCCTTGCCACTGGCCAGGGCCGCTAATGACTTTGCCTCTACCCCCAACTCTGCCACGGTCTTGGAATCAGCATCGACAATGACCGGGACCACGAGGCCGTGCTTGGACGCGACGGCGACACCAATATTGATCCGGTTGTGCACCAACATGACTGGACTTTCGTCTCCCAGGTAGGAGGCATTGACCTCAGGATGCTCGCGTAGCGCGAGGGCTGCGGCGCGGATGATCAAGTCGTTGACGCTGATCTTGGCCTGCCCCTTGGTTTCAGCGAGTTCGTTGAGGTCGAGGCGCATCTCCATCAGTACTTGAGCATCGGCGACGGCGGTCACGTAGAAGTGGGGGATTGTCTGTGAGCTCTCGCTGAGGCGACGAGCGATGACGCGGCGCGCCTTGGTGAGCACCACCTCCTGGGAGGAACGCCTCTCGTCGACAATGGGTCCCGTGGAGATGATCGGGCGCGTGACGAGACGACTCGGCGCGGGAGTGGGCGCTTCGACGAGGAGTCCGCCCAAGTCGGCGCGAATTATCCGGCCGCCGGGGCCGGTCCCTCGTATCCGGCTCAGGTCGAGGTCATGATCCCGGGCGAGTTTGCGCACCAGGGGTGAGGCGAAGACGCCGTCGCTGCCGCTGTGTTGGGGCTCGGGGACCCGGAACGCCGGGGCGTGAACTTCCGGTGCGGTCGCGACGACCGCGACCGGCGCCGCCGAGGGAGCAGAGGCGAGCACCGGGGCCGCCGTGGCCGCCGGGGCCGCCGGGGCCGCCGGGACGTTCGCGGTTGTCGATACGACCGGTCCACTGTCCTTACCGTTGTCGAGGACAGCGATGGGGGTGCCGATGCTGACAGTGGCGCCCTCGCTGACGAGGATCTCGCTCAGGGTTCCCGCTTCGTAGGCCTCGTAGTCCATCGTGGCCTTGTCGGTCTCGATTTCAACGAGCACGTCGCCAATCTCAATGCGATCACCGGGATGCTTGTGCCACGACGCGATGGCGCCCTCCTCCATCGTGTCCGATAGGCGCGGCATCTTGATTTCAATCATGGCTCTGACCAACCTTCTTCAGGCGTCGACCGACCGCCTCGAGAGTCTGAAATATTGCATTAATAACATCATCGTTGGTCGGCATGGCGGCCGACTCGAGCACCTTGGAATAGGGCATGGGCACTTCGGCCATCGCCACGCGGCGCACTGGAGCGTCGAGATAATCAAAAGCACCGTCGGAGATTGTCGCCGCGATCTCCGCACCGATGCCGTAGGTGAGCCAATCGTCTTCGAGGACCACGGCGGCGTGAGTCTTCTTCACCGAATTGACCAACGTCTCTCGGTCCAGCGGACGCAAACTCATCAGGTCGATCACTTCGATGTCGAGTCCCTCGGACTCGGCGAGCGTCTCGGCCACGTTCTTGGCGATGTACGCCATACGTGAGTATCCGATCAGCGTGAGGTCGTGTCCCTCGCGGGTGACCTTGGCCTTGCCGATCTCGGCGGGCGTGTCGTCGTCGGGGACGTCACCCTTGGTGTTGTAGAGCGCCAAGTTCTCTAAGAAGAGCACCGGGTCGTCATCGCGGATCGCCGCCAGCAGCAATGCCTTGGCGTCGGCCGGAGTTGACGGTGCGACGACCTTCATCCCGGGCACGAAGGCGTAGTAGAGCTCGATGTTCTGACTGTGGGTGGCCCCGAGCTGCTGACCGCCGCCGCCGGGGGTACGAATCACCAGGGGAACCTTGGCTTGGCCACCGAACATGCCATAAATCTTGGCGGCGTGATTAACGATCTGGTCGAGAGCCAGCAGCGAGAAGTTGATGGTCATGATCTCGACCACCGGACGTAGTCCGAGCATCGCGGCGCCGATCGCGGCACCGGTGAAGCCCTCCTCCGCGATGGGGGTGTCCTTGACGCGCTTATCGCCAAATTCAGCCAGTAGACCGGCGGTGATCTTGTACGAGCCTTCGAAGACTCCGATCTCTTCACCCATCAAGAACACGTTCTCGTCGCGCAACATTTCGGCACGCAGGGTGTCGTGCAACGCCTGTCGGTAGGTCTTGATTGTCATCGTGCGATCTCCGGTCGGACGACGACGGTAAACAGCGGGTCGCCGGGGAGGCGCCGGGAGTCATTGGCGACGGGGGTGGCGTAGTTGTAGTCGAAGAGGGTGGACACGTCGGGTTGCGCGCTGGATTGAGCGAACGCGTCCGCCGCGTCAGCGCGTGCCGTCTGCTCTTCATCGATCTTGTGCACCTCGGCCGCCGAAAGGATCTTTTCTTTGATGAGACGGGCCGCCAGATTGGGTACGGGGTCGAACTTGGCGAGTGCGGCTACTTCTTCGGGTGATCGGTATTTGGCGGGGTCGACCACCGAGTGGCCACGCAAACGCTCGCTGACCACTTCCAAGAGGAACGGCTTGCCCGCTCTCGCTGAGGCCACGCCACGCTGCGCTGCATTGAGAACGGCCAAGGGGTCTAGACCATCGACGCGTTCCGCAGTCATGGCGTACGCACTCGCGCGCTTGTAGATTTCGGGTTCGGCCGACGCCTTGGCGACGGTGGTGCCCATGCCGAGGCCATTATTGATGACGACGAAGACGACGGGGAGATTCCACAGGGCGGCGATGTTGAGCGACTCGTGGAACGCCCCAATGTTGGCAGTGCCGTCACCCATGGTGCACATGACCACTTCATCTAGGCCGCGATATTGGATCGCCAGTGCGGCTCCGGTGGCCAGGGGGAGTTGGCCGCCCACGATGCCGTAGCCGCCGAGAAGCCGGTGGGTCATGTCAAACATATGCATCGAACCTCCCCAACCCTTGGAGACGCCGTCGACGCGACCGTAGAGTTCGGCCATCGCGCGGTTGGGGTCGATGCCGCGCATGAGAGCGTAACCATGTTCGCGGTAGTTAGTGAAGAGGTAGTCCGTCTCACGAAGAGCGGACATGAGACCGACGACGGCAGCCTCTTCGCCGAGGTTGAGGTGGCAGTATCCGCCGATGAGCGCTTCGGTATACGCGCGCGCGGCGCGCTCTTCGAAACGGCGAATGAGCATCATGTCCCGATAGAACGACACCAACTGAGCTCCGTCCACCTTCTTCGTCGCAGTCTTTTTGGCGACCACGGACTTGGTGGGTGTCGACTTGGCGTCGACGTTCCTCGAGCGCGCCGATTTCGCGACAACTCCTTTCACCACGGCTTTCTTGGCGGGCGCCTTCTTCGCGACAGCCTTCGTGGCGGCGGCTTTGGGCTTGGTCAACGCGTTATCGGTCATTACAAATTCCTTCAACGTCATTTCGTGATGTTCGGTGACTAATTCGTATTTGAGATTAGACCCGAAGTCGCTAGTCATATTTGAGATACAAAGCCAAAGTCTATCTATATTACAGAAGCGATTTGAGTATTTTCTGTGGCGACGGAGAGTCCAGTGATTCTGCAACGTGACAAGGCTCCTTGGTCTTGGCAGGGCCCCAAACGCGTTCGTACCCGGTCCCACGTCCGTCAAGTGACATGGTTTCGATGGTTGGACCGTGAATCCCATTCAACCCGACGACTGCGGTCCCTGTGACATTCTGCCCTAGGGGTCAGCACGAGGCCGACCGCAGCCCCTGTCCATACTGGAGTTCCATCGATGAACCGTAGTTCGTCGTGACGGCTGAGGAGGGAGGGTCGTGGTCGATAATCCGCCAATGAGCCCACGCGGACTGTCATCGGCGTGGTTGCGTGCGTTAGCGATCGCCACGTGGTTCTCGACGGTGGGTCTGATTGTTCTGGGCAGCGCGGTTCGCGTGACCGATTCGGGAATGGGGTGCAAGGGCTGGCCGCTGTGCACCGGTTCGCAGGGATCCGTCTCGAGTTTTCACCCGGTGATGGAGGAGTCGCATCGTCTCCTCGCCTCCCTGGTCACTATTTTGATCGTGGCCCTGGCCCTGAGCGTGCGACGAAATGAACGCGCTGCGCAGCTTCGCGGACCCGTGCGCGCCGCGGTAGCGCTCATCGCGGTCCAGATCGTTCTGGGAGCGCTGACGGTTTTCGCTCACAATGCCCCCGCCACCGTCGCCCTGCATCTCCTCACGGCCACCTTGTTTCTCGGTGTGTCCACGGCCGTCGCGGTCGCCGCATTCATCGAGCCCGGGGTGTCGTGGACATTGCGCCGCGGTCCGACTCGTCTCGCCTGGGCGGCGGTCGTCGCGCTCTACTTGATCATTATTTCTGGATCGGTCGTCGTGAACGGCGGTGCGCAGTCGGCGTGTCCCTCCTGGCCGCTCTGTGGACGATCGGGATCACAATTCGGTGTGGTGGTCATCCAGATGGTGCACCGATCATTAGTGCTGGTGGGTTCGGTGCTGGTCGTCAGCTTCTTGGTGAGCGCGCTACGACACCGGCGTGCGCGTCGCGGTCAAGGGAAGCTCAGCATGATCGGTCTCGGTCTGTTCGCGCTGCAAGTGACGGTGGGAGCGGTGAGTGCGATGTGGAGTACCCACAGCGAGATTGCCGATGTGCACCTCGGGGTGGCATCGCTTCTCTGGTCGAGTGTTGTGGCGACCTTCGCGTTGAGTGCATTATCGGCCCGACCGGATGGGGATGGTGAGATGGCCCAGAGCGGGCGCATCTCTCAGGTGATCTAGGGCTCGCTATCGTGCTGAAGTGTTCAGCGCTCGCTAGAGGTGGCTCCAGACACGACCTTCGAACAATCGCCGAGCGGTTCGGTAGAAGGTGCCTGAATTCGCCACCCATTGCCCGTTGGCATTGGTCACGTCGGCGTCGACCTCGAGGACGCCCGACGGCATCGCGATTCGCAGTATCTCGCGAGCGGGCGTGGTGAGAGAGGTGGCGACGACCGAGCCCGCGACACGAGCGGCTACCGCGGTGCATAAGGCGATCGTCAGCGGCATCGCCCGGTGCGGTTGTCCGTTGGAGATGACCCGTGCCAGGAGGTCCGCCTCGCTCGTCTCGATGAGGCCGCCCGACAGGGTCGTCGACGGCGTCGCAGAACTGACCAGGCAGACGAAGGGGATACTGGTGATTCCGGCCGCCGCCGCCACGTCGCGGGCGATGCCCATGCGAACCGACGCTTCGCGACGCAGGACCTCGAGCAAAGCCAGCACCTCGCCGTCGGCCTCGAGCTCACTGGGCAATTCGGTGCCATTGAGACCCACGTCGTCGGCCCTCACGAAGAGCGCCGCGTTCGCGGCGTCGATGAGGGACACCTCAATGGGACCATGACCCGCCACGTCGATCCATTCTTTGGCCAGTGCCGTGGGCAGGAGGTGTCCGGTGCTCGCGCCACCGGGTTCGAGAAAGTCAAGGCGAATGGGCGAGCCGCTCGCACCCACGCCGGGAATGGTGGCAATCCCGTCGTAGCACGCGCGATCGTTGGCGACGGCGAAAGTGGAACGAATGATCTTGGACGTATTGGTGTTATGGATGCGCACGACGCACGTGGCGCCTTCGGCGCCCACGAGGCCCTCATCGAAGGCGAAGGGGCCAACGGCGGAGCTCATGTTGCCGCAATTGGAACGAAAGTCGAGACGGGCCTCTTTGACCATCACCTGGACGAAGGTGTAATCAACGTCGGCGTCCTCGCGCGAAGGGGGGCCCAGCACGCAGACTTTCGACAAGGACGAGATGCCTCCCCCCATTCCGTTGAGTTGACGACCGTACTCGTCGGGTGAACCCATGGCGCCGCAGAGGAGCGGCCCCCATTCCTCTCGGTCATCGGGAAGGTCGCGCGCGTGCAGCATCAGACCCTTGCTCGTCCCGCCCCGCATGAAGACCGCAGGAATCGATCGTTGTGCCATGTCCCCACCATCGTTGGCGGACCCGGTCCGCAGTGAATGGATTCTACCGAGGCGACCAGTCGGACTCGGTGCCGCGTCGCTCGAAGAGTCCCGGGACGAGACCGGCGACCGTGAGAACCGCTTCGGGCACGACCACGTTGAGCTCACCGAGTCGACCCTCCGCCAGTTCGGGGAGGGTAAGTGCGGTGGTGAGGAAACGTTCGCGTTCCACGAGGGTGGTGCACTCACCCCCCAGCGCCGAGAATTTGGCCACGTAGTCGCTTCGAGAAAAGGGCCGCAGTCCACGGGGATGGGCGTCTGCGACGACGACCTCGTCGTACACATCAGTTCCGTCACGCAGTCGTACGACGACCTTGCCTCCGAATGCGCGCTGTAGAGGATCGCTGTGGTGGTAGCGCGCGTCCCACTCCGCATCTTCGACCGTGCGGATCGAGTGCCACAATGCGATGGTGGATGGGCGAAGCGCGCGACTCGGCTCATAGCTCGCGTCGTGGTGCCAGGTGCCGTCTTCGAGCGCAACCGCGAAGATGTACATGAGACTGTGATCGAGCGTCTCGCGGCTCGCTGCGGGGTTATATTTTTGGGGATCGCCCGAGCCGCTGCCGATGACGCGATGGGTGTGGTGCGAGGTGTGGATCACGATCTCATCCACCAGGGCGAGGTCGCTGAGACGCAGTCGCAGACGAAAGGCAAGGTCGATCCAGGCCTGAGCCTGGATCTCGGCGGAATGGGCCTTGGTGTAGGTATCCATGATGGCGCGCAAGGGCTCGCCGTGCTCGGGTAAGGACACGACGTAGTGTGCGTCGGGGCCGTCGAGCAGCCAGGCGATGATGCTGTCGTCGCCCTCGTAGATCGGAGCGGGTGACGTATCACCGCGCATCGCGCGGTCGATGGCCTCGACAGCGATCTTGGAGGCGTGCGCCGGGGCGTGAGCCTTCCACGACGAGATCTCTCCCTTTCGTGATTGGCGCGTGGTCACGGTGACGTGGACCGCGTGATTGAGTGCCTGGTAGATCGTCTCGGTGCTAAGGGACAGCATCGATCCAATACCGACCACCATGCCCGCGGCGATGTGAGGTAGGTGATCGATCCGATGGGGGTGCAGGGCAATACCGGTGGCGAGAGCCCCCGATACCTCGTACGCCGCGGCAATCCCGCGCACGAGTTGTGCACCGGAGGATCCGCACTGTTGTCCCACCGCGATGATCGAAGCGATCATGTCCCCGGGGTGGTTCATGTCTTGCGCCAGGAAGGTGTCGTGAAAGTCGAGTTCGCGCACTGCGGTGGCGTTGGCCCACGCGGCCCATTCGCACGAGAATCTACGAGCGGAGTCGACGCCGATCACGGTGGCGCCGCCGACGTGGGGGTGGGCGAGGGCCTGGGCGCGAGCATTGGCGACGGGGAGTCGGCGCAACGCCGCTAGTGCAACCCCGGTGTTATCGATGACCCTATTGATGATCATGTCGGTCACGTCCTCGTCGAGCGGCGTATTGTCGCTCGCAAGAAGTGCCAGTTGCCAAGCGAGGAGTTGTGAACGCGGCGGCGTCGAAGCGCTCGGATGAACCTGAACTTGGTGCTGACGCATCAATCCTCCCGTGGCTGAGTGCGCGGTGGCGAAGCAGTCAAACCATTGTGGCCCAATTCGGTGGGGGTCAGCGGAAATTGGCGTTGAAATTCGTTGGAGTATGTGGCGTACGCTCGAAACCCAGGTGGTGCAGGCGCGGAGAGAGGAAGTCATGAGGGCAGTGGGCATTTCTCGTTACGGCGACGAATCGGTCCTTGAAAATATGGATGTGCCGACACCGCGACCAGGTCCCGGTGAAGCGCTGGTCAAGGTCCATTTCGCCGGTGTCAACTTCATGGATGTGCACACGCGACAGGGTAAGTACGCAACCTCCTCGACCTACCGCGTCTCGTTGCCCGTGACCCTGGGCATGGAGGGGGCGGGCGAGGTGCTGAGCACAGGCGATGGCGTTACCGAGGTGACCCCGGGGCAGCGCGTCGCCTGGTGCCTCTCGTGGGGTAGTTACGCCGAATTTGCACTGGTACCTGTGGTGCGCCTCGTCTCCGTTCCCGATCAGATTGGCCTCGATCTCGCCGCGGCGTCGATCTTTCAAGGTTGCACTGCGCACTACTTGGTGCACGACGTGGCGAAGTTGGAACCCGGTATGAGCTGTCTCGTGCACGCCGCGTCGGGAGCTATCGGGCAGCTCCTCGTCCAAATGGCGCGTTCGCTGAACGTGGTGGTGGTGGCCACCACGAGCACGGTGGCGAAGGCCGAAGCGGTCCGCCGTCTCGGAGCGCAGGAGGTCTTTTCGTATGAGGATGGCCGTTTCGCCGATCGAGTGCTCCTCGCGACGGCGGGTCACGGGGTTGACGTCGTCTTTGATCCTTTGGGTGCGCCGACCCTACGTGATTCGTTTCGTGCGGCTGCGCGTCGTGCCCTGGTGGTCAATTACGGTTCAGTGGGAGGGTCGCTGCACGACCTCGACCCGATCGAACTTGGCGAAGCAGGTTCACTAGTGCTCACTCGCCCGCGTCTCGCAGATTTCATCGCGACCCGCGAGGAACTTCAGCGTCGTGCCGGCGAGGTATTCTCAGCACTCGACGAAAGATCGTTGAGTGTTCAACTGGGCGAGGAATTCTCTCTCGACACCGTCGCGCAAGCTATGGAACGACTCGAGACTCGTCGACAGATCGGCAAATCATTGTTGAGAATCGGCGCACCGCCCGGTGGGGGGTGAAGGTGCGTTCACTCTATGCGAAGTCACGATCTCTTAGAAGGTCTTCGCTCGAGAGCTGGCGGGTTCATTGATGAAAGCAGTACATCACTGAAGCGAACAATGTGCGTCTCGGTGAACGCCGTCGACGCCCACCTGTCGATGTGGTGGCACGACACCTGGCTCACGCGTTTAGGTGAAGGGGGTTGGATGGAGATCGTCGAGTATCGGGAAGCTATGAATCGCCGCTACGAGGATATTCGATGACCTCGAGGGTGTCGGCGTCGCGTAGTGACTCGTGCAGAGCCTGTTGGTCGCGGGCGCGCTGATCGAGTTCTTCCACCTCGGCGGCCTCAATGCGGACCAGTTGATTATTCGCCGATGGCGACGTGCGAATCAGTTCGTCGAGCTTCAGTTGCAATGCGAGTTGGTGGCGACTCTGGGTGTGTTGGATGACAAAGAGCATCACGAGAGTGATGGCCGCCGCAATCGCCGCGAATCCCGTTAGCCAATTGGGTGGAAAACCGTCGGAGCCCGCCACGATGGCGAAGATGACCACCGCGCCGAGGGTGATGGTAGCGGCGCTCGTGCGCGAGGTGAGTTCGCCGATCCAGTGGAGGAGGCGGCTAATGCGCCGTTGGGCGTCGGGACGTTTCACAGGACTTCCTTCATTCTCGTGGATGTTTGGCCGGGTGATCGTCCGACCGGAGTTCGAAGATTCATCGACGAATGTCGAGATGATCCGCTGGTGACAGCGTACGGGGACTTCAGTGGTGGCGACGACACCGGTCGGGGAATCGCCCGAGAATCCTGGTGCCGTGGTGGGAGGGGATGTTGGCGCGGGCTAACGGTGTTGCCTAATCTGTCTCAATGACGAGCGAGCGGTACACCCATGGCCACCACGAATCAGTCCTGCGCAGCCACCTCTGGCGCACGGCGGAGAATTCAGCGGGTTTCCTCCTTCCCCACCTCCCTGAGGACGCCGCAGTTCTCGACGTGGGCTGCGGGCCTGGCAACATCTCCGCCGACATAGCCGCTCGAGTGCCACGCGGGACCGTCATAGGAATTGATCGCTCGCCTGACGTGGTGGCGCGTGCCCTGCGTGAGTACCCCCGCGGCGATCATCACAACCTCACCTTCGCGGTGGCCGACGTCTTCGCGATGCCGTACGCGGATGAGACCTTCGACGTGGTCTACGTGCACCAGGTGCTGCAGCATTTGGGCGACCCCGTGGGGGCTCTTCAAGAGATGCGTCGCGTTCTGAAGGCCGACGCTCTCTTGGCTGCTCGTGACGCTGACTACGGTGCCTTCGTGTGGGCACCGAGCGATCCGGTTCTCGATGGCTGGTTGGACCTCTATCACCGTGTGACGCAAGCCAACGGTGCTGACGCCGACGGAGGGCGACATCTGAAGTCGTGGGTACGCGCTGCGGGCTTTGAGAAGATGATCGTGACGACGACGAACTGGACCTACGAATCGTCTGACGAACGAGCGTGGTGGGGCGGCTTGTGGGCCGAGCGTGTCGTGCACAGCGATTTTGCCCGTCAAGCCCTCGAGTACTCTCTGGCGAGTCGCGAAGAGCTGGAGGCAATCGCGGAGGCGTTTCATCGTTGGTCCCGCGACCCGGACGCCATCTTCGTCGTTCCGAGCTTCGAGGTGCTCGCACGTCGCTAGTGGCCGAGAGTTACCATCCCAGCGGTGAACAGCCATACTGGTCCGGAATCCACGTCTGGGTGATCCTCATTGCGATGAGTACCTGTTGCACGGGACTGGCATCACCCGCCAGTGGGCCGAATCGCGTGCCGCCGAAATGTTCCCAGTTGATGTTCGAGAAGCCGATGCCGGAGTAGTTCGGGCCCTCCATATTCCATTGGCCATTGACTTCGCAGATAGCGACTCGCTGCCATTTCGCCATGAGTTGTTGCAGAGTGAGGTGGAATCGAGAAGCGACAATGGTCAGCGTCGAAGTCGCTTCGAATTCGAGATGTTGACGGTGCAATTGAAGTGAACGGAGAGCCAGAACTCGAGGGCTCACAGCGAGTGGACGGGGCACCTTGTGATGAACACGAGCAGCACTTGCAGGCCCGGCGGGTGCGGCCACGCTGAAAAGTGCGACCGCCAGGGTCAGCAAGATACGTCGCATGTTGTTCTCCTATCCGACACCAAGGTTCACTGCGCGAGTCGTCATGCGAGACGCACGTGCGCAACGAATCGTGGTTCGTTTATGGTCACCCATCTAGGGTCGTCGAGTCGTCCGCGCTGCGTAAAAGCGCACCAACGATGAAGCAGTAATTACTGCGTGACCAGTCTACGACGCGAGGGTGAAATCGCGGTAGCTTTTCGACCAGGGATGTTATTCATATATAGCATTTGACCTGGATTTATAGTACATAAAACAATTTCGTGAAGCTGGGCCATCCCTCGTGAAGAATCCGGCACGTCATACTCCTATATTCCCCCAGATGGGGCCACTTTTCTGTATCTTTGTACCAAAGATATGACGAAAAAGTCATAATGTGCTCGTCCGCACTTCTTCCCGGGTTACGCAGGTGTTTCGATATTCTTCTCGAGGGAATATTCACCCTCGTTGACGCGGGTGGCAGTCACGGCGAGCGCCGAAAACGCTCACGACAAGACGCGGGGGCGTCACGCGCGAAGAAGCGGGCACCGTTTATGGATGCTCTGGTTCATCGTCGACGAAGACCGACGGCAAGAGGTCGGGAAGTTCCTCCAGCCAGGTGGCGACCGTGGTCTCGAAGAGTCGACCGAAGCGCAACGTCGCGAGTTCGAACGGATCACCATTGGAATTTCTCATGTCCGTCTCGAGTTGTGAATAGTACTCATGCTTGGTGCGGTGTCGTGCTTGGAACTCTCTCAGCAGGTCGCGCAGTCTCTGCGGGGCCAACCCTTCACCGAAGCGGATCGTCAACAGCATGGGGAAGCGAATCACCTCCTCGGCCGGTCCGGCTTCGAGCCAGGAGATCAGCGCGGCACGTCCCGTGGGTGTGACGGTGAATTCTCGGCTGGATCGCGGTCCGACGGGTCCACCCGCGACCAATCCAAGTCGTTCGAGACTCTGCAATTCACGGTACACCTGACTTCGAGTGAGCGTCCAAAAATCGCCGATGAGGATGTCCGCTCGGCTGGATAGCCCATTGCCATTGACGGGGCCAATCTGTGAGAGCAGACCGAGCATGGCCGCCGCGGTAGAGTTCATTGATCCTTGACTATCCACAGTGGACAGTGTACTTTCTTGGCTATGGATGTGGCCCAATCACCGGTGGCGATTGCGGTTCGGGACCTTACCAAAAGCTACGGAAAGAATGCAGCACTCCGGGGAGTCGACCTGGAGATCCACCAGGGTGAGATCTTCGCACTACTCGGGCCCAACGGCGCCGGCAAGACCACCTTCGTCGAGATTCTCGAGGGCTTTCGTCACCGTGATGGTGGTGAAGTGCAGGTGTTGGGCATGGATCCCCACCACCAACCCATGGCTCTCAAGACTCGCGTCGGGATTGTTCTGCAATCGAGCGGCATGGATCGGTATTTGAACGTCGCTGAGTCGGTGGCGATGTATTCGAGCTATTACCCTCACCCTCGTCCGGTGGACGAGATTCTTGCACTCGTAGGTCTCGAGGCGAAGCGGAACGAGCGGGTGCTTCGTCTTTCGGGTGGTCAGCAGCGACGACTCGACGTCGCTATCGCCCTCGCGGGTAATCCCGATCTTCTCTTCCTCGACGAGCCGACGACGGGATTTGATCCCAGTGCGCGTCGAGAGGTCTGGGAGGTCATTAAGAATTTGCGGGGACTCGGGAAGACCGTGGTGTTGACTACGCACTTCATGGACGAGGCTCAGTACTTGGCGGACCGACTCGCAGTCATCGCCAACGGACGGATCGTCGCCCTGGGCGACCCCGAAACGCTGGCCGGTCGTGATCGCATGTTGGCCACTGTGCACTTCTCGCTTCCACCGGGTGTCGTGCCGCCGACCCGATTCGTGGCAAGTACACGTGCGCAGAACCTGTATGAAGTCGCCTCCAGCCAAGTCACCCAGGACCTGTACGACTTGACCTCGTGGGCGCTCAGCGCGGGAGTTGATCTGGCCGACTTACGCGTGGACCGCCCAACTCTCGAGGACGTGTACCTCGACCTTACCGTCGACGGCACGGCGACGAATTCGAATGAGGTGCGGTGATGAATTCCGTCGCCATGCTGCAGAATCAAGTGAAGTACGTGAACAAGGCTTTCTGGCGAAACCCAGCTTCGGCGTTCTTCACCTTCGCGTTCCCCCTCATGTTCCTGGTGATCTTCACCTCATTGCTCGGTCACCATTCGATCAGCGTCTCGCCCACCCGTTCAGTCGATCTGTCGACGTATTACGTGGTGTCGATGGCGGCGTACGCCGTGATATCGGCGTGCTACAACAACATCGCGGTGGGCCTTGCGATTCAACGCGATTCGGGCGTTCTTAAGCGCACCCGAGGAACGCCGATTCCCAGTGGCATCTACATCCTCGGTCGTCTCGTGCACGCGATCTTCGTCTCGGTGATCTTGGTGGCCATCACCGCGGCCTACGGCTCGCTCTTCTATCACGCATCGCTGCCGACGGGCTGGTCTCTCATCAAGTTCCTCGTGATGTTGGTCGTGGGGGCCCTGACCTTTTGCGCGTTGGGTTTTGCCATCACTTGCGTCATCCCCAACGCGGATGCGGCGCCCGCCATTGTCAATGCGAGCATCTTGCCGTTGTTGTTCCTCTCGGGCATCTTCATCGCTCTGAGTTCGAACGCTCCGACGTGGATGGTGTGGGTCGCACGGATATTTCCGATTCGTCATTTCGCGCTCGGGATGCAAGCCGGCTTCGTAGGAACGTCATTCAATTGGATGGACGTGATCGTCGTGGCGGCGTGGGGTCTTGGTGCGTTCCTCGTCTCGTACCGGTTCTTCTCCTGGGAACCCCGCAATTGACATTCCCGATGTGAGTCTTCCGCCCCGATCGCTGTGGCGAGTTTGCGTCGAGATTCTGGTCCGATGACGAGGTTCAGGCCCCGGTCGTACCGGGTGTGATTAATCTCGTCGAGGTACTCGCGATCTTGGTGCACACTGAGATTCGCAGTGCGAGAAAGGTGGGTTTGATGAAACCTCCGAGCGAGACGACGACGCCGCCGGCGTTGCGAGCGTGGCAAGAGCTTGGGGTGTAGTTGCCCGACTCTGTGACGCCAAATGCGTCGCTCACCGCGTGGTTGGGCGCGAGAGTGTGGCGCGTGGGCATTTCACCGATCGAGACGTTGCGGGCCGCGGGTCCGACGGCGACGCGACGATGCATGGCGTTCCCCACGACGGGCTGGATCCGGGGGACACCCCAGAGTGCACACGCGGGACCGGCATTGGTGATGACGATCGGGTAGTAGATGGTCCCCGCAGTTCCCTGGGGGGTGCCGATCTTGACCGAAAGGTGGCCAGCGAGGCAGTTCGTCGCGCCGAGGGCACCGGCGACGGTGTCGCCCCAGGTTCCCGACACTAGGCCCAGCGCCCCAGCGAGCAGGGTGGCACTGGCGAGGGTGCGTAATGAATTCATAGTGGCCCTTCCGTAGATCTCTGGTTAGTCCTTGTCGGCGACGACGCGAAATTACTGACAACTAGAAGCTGGAGGCGTCGATGACGAATCGGTACTTCACGTCGCTCGCCACGGTGCGTTCCCAGGCTTGGTTGATGTAGTCCGCGTTGATCACTTCGACCTGTGAGGTGATGTCGTGCTCCCCACAGAAGTCCATCATCTCTTGAAGTTCCACCATGCCCCCGATTTGGGACCCACTGAGCGACCTACGTTCCATCAGTAGAAGCTCTTGATGTATCGCGACCGGCACGCCGGAAAGACCGACGATGACGAGCGTCCCATCGAGAGCGAGCAATTTGAGGTACGGATTCAAGTCGATGTCGGCCGACGTGGAGTTGACGATGATGTCGTAACGAGTTTCGTGCTGCGCTAGCGCGTCGGGCGCGGACGTTGCGACGAAGTGGTCGGCGCCCAGCGCCGCGGCGTCGTCAGCCTTCGCGGGTGAGTGTGAGAACACGGTGGTCTCGGCACCCATGGCGTGGGCGAACTGCACGCCCATGTGGCCCAGGCCACCGAGGCCGATAATGGCGACCTTCTTACCCGGCCCGGCACCCCAGTGGCGCAACGGTGAGTAGAGGGTGATGCCTGCGCAGAGTAACGGTGCGGCGCCGGCGGGGTCCAGTGACTCGGCCACGTGCACCGCGTAGTCCTCGTCAACGACGTAATGGTTGGAATAGCCTCCAAAAGCAATCGTTGCACCATCACGCTCGTAGCCGTTGTAGGTCGGCGTCATTCCTTCGCTGCAGTACTGCTGGAGTCCGGCTAGGCAGCGCTCACAGCGTCGGCACGAGTCGATGAACACTCCGACGCCTATGCGATCACCCAGCGAGAATCGTGTGACGCCGCTGCCCAGCGCCGAAACCCGCCCGATGATTTCGTGACCGGGCACCATCGGGAATGTCGACGGTCCCCACTCCTCGCGTACTTGGTGTATATCGGAGTGACATATCCCGGCGAAGAGGATGTCGAAAGCGACGTCGTGGGGACGTAATTCGCGCCGATCGAATTCGAAGGGAACGAGGTCGCTGTTCGCGGAGGTCGCGACGTAGCCACGGGTATTCATGGGGACTCCTTGGGGGGCGGGCAATCTTCCTGACACGCTAGTCACCACGTCGAAGTTTTCGACGCAGAAGATTTAGTGTGGGGGGAGGGGGC
>VFSW01001108.1_pt1 | contig 40386 bp, 39 predicted proteins | sample 5358111 | NCBI WGS metagenome assembly VFSW01 (sample SAMN11554181, study PRJNA540505) | mine drainage metagenome | isolation source: sediment from site ElyBrook_90M | place: USA: Ely Copper Mine, Vershire, VT | collected 2017
GATCCGCGCGGCGCCGGGGTTATCATTATAATACGCATGGATGTACCGGAGACTCATCGCCGAGCCGGATTATGATTAAAGCCTTCTCGACAGCAGAGCTTATCTCATTTCTGGACGATGCGCGCGCACGCACAACGCGTCTAATCGCAGACCTCAGCTCCGACCAGTTGATCGGTCCGCGGTTACCGATAGTGAATCCGTTGCGCTGGGAAATTGGCCACCTCGCCTGGTTTCACGAATTCTGGATTCTGCGCCACCTTGACGATCGCGCCCCGCTGTTACCTCAGGCCGATGCATTATATGACTCCTCAAACGTACCCCATGACCGGCGCTGGGATCTGCCCTTGCCGTCGTTCGACGACACTCTTGCCTACATGCAGGCAGTGCAGAACAGGGTGCGCAACCGTCTGCATGCCCATGGCGACATGGTACCGGAAAAGGATGCCTATTTTTATCTGCTCACCATCTTCCATGAAGACATGCACGCGGAGGCCTTCAATTACATGCGTCAGACTCTGGCCTATCCGCCACCTGCCGGGATGCTGCCCGTCGTCACGCCGGCAGGGCCGCTCACGGGGGATGTGGATGTCGCGGGCGGGGTATTTTTACTTGGCGCAGCGCCTGGACATGGCTTTGTATTCGATAACGAAAAATGGGCTCACCCCGTGCATGTTGAGCCATTTCGCATCGCACGTGCGCCCGTGACGAATGCCGAGTATGCCCGCTTCGTAGAGGATAGTGGCTACTTGAGGCGCGAGTTCTGGGACGATGCCGGCTGGGACTGGCGCACACAATCTGATCTGACTGCGCCAGTCTACTGGCGCCGCGGCAAGACTGGCTGGGAGGCACGCCACTTCGACCGCTGGATTGCGCCGTCCCCGCACGCGCCAGTGATGCATGTCAGCTGGCACGAGGCTCAGGCCTGGTGCCGCTGGGCAGGACGGCGCCTGCCAAGCGAATCCGAATGGGAGATGGCCGCCGCCTGCGAGCATGCCCACAATGGCTACACACTTGCAGAACACAAACGCCGGTACCCGTGGGGGGACGCGCCGCCCACTTCCGTCACCTCCAACCTGAACAGCACGTCGCCCGGACCGGTTGACGTTGCAGCACTGGCGCAGGGTGACAGTGCCTTCGGCTGCCGACAGATGATGGGTAATGTCTGGGAATGGACGGCATCAGCTTTCGTGCCCTATCCCGGCTTTTCCCCTGACCCGTACCGCGACTACTCCATGCCCTGGTTCGGAACGCACAAGGTACTGCGTGGCGGGAGCTGGGCTACACCGGCGCGCCTGCTGCGCAACACCTGGCGAAACTTCTTCGTGCCGGAGCGCAATGATATCTTTGCCGGATTCCGTACCTGCGCCCTGCAGGGCGCGGCGCCACGGACTGCAGTCCACAGAAGATGATCGTGGCGGCGATGCGTCAGCACCACCTATGATCATATGCCGCCGACCGGGAATTACAGACCAAGAAGATGATGCCGGGAAGGTACTTTACTTCTGATTATGGCCGGCCGCGTCCGACCCCGTTGAGAGAACGATCGACCATACCCCACAACCGCTCGCTGATGCGTGCACGCCAGGGCCGATGCAGCCATTCCTGGTAGTAACACTCGACACTTTCGGTAAAATCCATTTCAAACATGACGCGCACCTGCTCGGCAAAGTGAGAATCCTCGATTGCCTGATTCGCTTCCAGATTCCAGCGCAGATTCCACCGGTCCAGATTGCTGGAACCGATTGATACCCAGAAATCGCACAGGCTGACCTTGCTGTGCAGAAACCGCGGCTGATATTCGAATATGCGCACACCACTCCGCAGCAGTGACGCGTAAAACCGCCGTCCCGCCAGACGCACGCCAGGATGGTCGATATGCGAACCAGGCAGAAGGAGGCGCACATCGACACCGCGCCTTGCGGCACGCCGAAGGGCGCGCCGGAACCGGCGCGAAGGAACAAAATAGGCTGTCGAAAGCCACACGCGGCGCTCGGCACTTTTTATGTGCTTCAGCAGGTCGCGCTTGATTCCCTGCTGCGAGACGCCTTTGACGAGCGTGACGCGTCCCAGAACCCCGTCACCGGATGGAACTGTCATCGGTGCCGGCAAACTGAGCGTTTCCCCGGCATAGTGCTCCCAGATTTCGGCAAAAAGTACCTGCCAATCGGCAATAACGGGTCCGCCTATCATCACTACGGTCTCGCGCCAGCGCAGCTCCGGAGATCGCGGCGGATCGAACTCGTCAGCGATGCCAGCGCCACCCACGAACGCAGCGGTGCCGTCGATCACCAGCAGTTTGCGATGATCGCGAGCAAGATTCTGCAGGCGTTTTCCGATATACAGCGGGTTATAAAATGCCAGATGCACACCGCTGTCCGCGAGCTGTGCCCGGTCCTGGCGGTTCAATCGGCGCGCTCCGAAATCATCCAGCATCATTCTCACTTCGACGCCGCGCCGCGCGGCCGCTGAAAACGAAGCAATGAACCGGTTGGCGACCGCGCCGGACTCGAAAAGATAGTTCTCCAGCAGCACAAAGCGCTGAGCACCATCAATTTCCTGAATCATGCGCGGAAAAAACCGCTGGCCGTCAATGACCAACTCGAATTTATTGCCTGAGCGCCAGGGAAACCGGTACTTCAACATCGGCAGATGCTCTGCCTGGTTTGGGCTGATCGGCGGCACTGCCATCGACAGGTTCACTGCAGCTCAAAGTCCACGATTATCGGAAGGTGGTCGCTCGCCACACGCGAGACCCGCAGACGGCAGGTTCTGGCATCGAGCAGGCGAAAGTGGCCGCGATAGAAGATCTTGTCCAATCCACCCGTCGGCGAAAATGACGGATAGGTACGCATCATGCGCCGGTTCCCGTTTCTGTGTTCCGTTGCGCACTGGAAACCGAGCCCTTCGGTGAAAATGGGCGACAGCTGGCTGCGCCAGTCGTTGAAATCCCCGCCGACGAGGCAGTCATGGCCGCGGTCCAGGGAAGCAAACTCGCCCGAACGGACCAGCAGGCCGACTTGGCGCTCGCGCTCGTGCGACGAGAGGCCGAGATGCAGGTTAAAAACTTCGATGATATGCCGATGACCAGGCTGTTTCTCAACCTGGATACTCGTGTGCTGACAGCCGCGGCGTTTGCGCGAATCAATCGTCAGATCTATATTTCGTTCGCGCAGGATGGGAAAGCGGCTGAGAGTCGCATTGCCGTAGCGACCCTTGCGGAGATCCACGTTGTGACCAACCGCGTAATGCGGAAAGTCCAGCAGCTGTGCAAGCTCATAGGCCAAATCAAGCTCGCGCGAACGCGGCGCGCCCGCATCCACCTCTTGCAGTAATGCAACGTCGGGCTGCAGATGTTCCAGAATCCGGACTATGCGGTCAAGACGGAACCGCCGGTCAAGCCCGATGGCCCTGTGAATGTTGTACGATACGATCCGAAGTTGCATTAGCGTCCCGCGCGCGCCTGTAATATTCCCCGATGCATCCTAATAATGGGTCCGATGCAGTGCTTTGACAAGACTGGAGCGCCTTTCTCTCGAAAGCGGCGGCGAACGCCGTGCCGATGGACTCAGATCCTGTTTGCCATGGAGTTGCGCCAACCGGTTTCGTAAACAAGGGTGGTTGGCACCCATGCTTTTCGATCCCGGGAATCGCGATTCACCGGAAATTCCGATCGACACGAAGGTCGCCCGCCTCGCGCTTTACGGGACTTATCAGCAGGGACCGGTATGGGTACAGGTCTTCGAAATCCGCATGTCGTGGGTATTGCCGATCGAATTGCATGCCTCCAGGCTCAAAAGCCGGTGCACCATGCATTTCCGGATTTCAACGCCATGGAACAGTTTCGCATAGACTGCGATCAGGAAGTAACACTCAGTCACCGGCTGGCGCCAGATGTATATCTTGCAACGCAAGCGCTGACGCTCAATGCATGTCAGTGAGTAAACTGGCCGTGACGCGCCTCTTTCAGCAGAGACAGGAAAGTTTCGCCGTCCACACCGATTACTTCCTCGTGATCACCGGCTTCGAAATAGATTACTGGTTGGCCGACAAGACTGTCATCGACGATAGTTTGCATCCCGTATGCCGGTCCGATGGGTGGAATCGCACCAATATCGCAGTCCCGGTATACTGGTGCAATTCGCCCCTCAGCCGCCAGCTCGAGATCACGCCCGAGCAATTTGGACAACCGGGGCGTGGTGACGTGGCGGTTACTCGGAACCACCGCCATCAGATATCCACGCCTGTCGATCAGAATAACAGCCTTGGCCAGCCGGTCCGCAGACACCGGAAGTGTTTCGGCAGTCTCGCGACTCGACTGGGTATGCGGATGAGGAACGACACTGTAGGCTACATGCCTGTTCTGCAAAAAATCGGCAACGGTTCTAGCAATTGTCATGGAGATAGTCCTCCATAAGGCTTGATTTCGACACCGAATGCTTTCCTAGTCTGTCCTTGGCGGTCGACGGGACACAACCGGTCTCAACCTGTGCGCCCGATTTCGACGCTCCAAGGTATTGCGCGAAAAGACTCTGGATTGATCTCACCGAACATAAGGCCGGCGGCGTTATGCGAGACCCAAACAATGAGAGCGGGTATGCGGAAGAGCTGCACGATGCTGTTATCTTCGGCGGTAAAGACCAGTTCGACACACAGGTTGGAAATGAGGGCAACAGGGGTCTCCACACGCACTCCTCCCACTCCATAGTCGCAAATCCTGGCTCGAAATGGTCCAAACGGCGTGCCATTAAGAGCCACCCTTGATGCCAAGGGTCGACGCACATGCCAACGATGTTCCATCATCGTCCTCCTTGCGCTTGCTCTGGTTAAGACTAGATGTCGAGGCGGAGCAGCACTTTGATCCAAGTCAACAAAGCGCCCATGCTGCGCTAATGTGGAATTTCTGCCAGCCATATCGTCAATGGACAAGGATATGGCACAGCCCCGAGGCAGGGTCTTTGACCAGACCAGTGGCAATGTTGCAAACGGCATCGCGACGAAACGCAGCGTCGAATATCCACAAAAAATCAGGAAATTCAGGATGAAACTGACTTTGCAACCCGGCATACCCAGTGCAATTGCGGTTAAGAAAATGGCCCGGAGGCTATTCAGACCAATCCGTCATTATCCGTCCCTGCATGAAACATGGAACAGACCCGGGGCAGGTAGCGCCAGGCCAAATGTTCCCGCAACTCTTGCAAAGCCGACAGGTCATACTTAACCGGGCTACCGATGTCACGTTTCCACCATGGGGGCGCCTTTGATGACCATGGCAAGTATATTTAGTAGTACATGCTAATATTGCTGCTGCCTCATCCAAACCGGCGCAAACCTACTGGCTCCTGGCACCATGCGTATCCGCGAAATCCCCTATAACTACACCTCTTTCTCCGACCGTGAGATCGTCATTCGCTTTCTCGGCGAAGCAATGTGGCACGTTCTCAACGAACTTCGCGGCAGTCGCCGAACCGGTCGCTCCGCACGCATGCTGTTCGAAGTCCTTGGGGACATGTGGGTAATTCACCGCAACCCCTACATTCAGGACGACCTCCTGGAAAACCGCAAGCGCAACCAGTCTCTTGTTCATGCCCTGCATCATCGTCTTGACCAGATCGCAGCGCGTGCCGACGGCAATCCGCTTACCCTCGACCTTGTAAGGCAGGCCCGTGAAGCCGTGCGTGAATTCGAAGGCTGGTTTCCACGACAGCGTGAGTGGCGCCGGCGTCTGCGCAAGAGGCTGTCCCGCATCACGCGTCCGGACAACGTTGATTTCAGCGGACTCGGGCGCGTATCCCACGTTACAGATGCCACTGACTGGCGCGTCGAATATCCGCTTGCCGTCATATCGCCAGACACGGAGGAAGAGACGCTGCATGTGGTCCGCGCCTGCATCGAACTCGGCCTTACCATTATTCCGCGCGGCGGCGGCACCGGCTACACCGGCGGAGCAGTACCACTGTATGCGGAGTCCGTGGTAATCAATACAGAGAAGCTCGACGAACTCGGGCCGGTAACGACCCGCGAACTTGAAGGTGTCGACCAGATCGTGCCCACAGTGCGTGTACAGGCCGGAGTGATCACACAAAGTGTCGCCAAACTTGCTGAAGCGAGCGGATACAGCTTCGCAGTCGACCCCACATCCCAGGATGCCTCCACTATTGGTGGCAACATTGCCATGAACGCGGGCGGCAAGAAGGCGGTTCTGTGGGGAACAACCCTCGACAATCTCGTGTCATGGCGCATGGTCACACCCGATGCCCACTGGCTCGAGGTCGAGCGGCTGAACCACAACCTCGGCAAAATACATAATCAGGAACAAACAGTCTTTCGCATCACACGCTACGATCGCGACGGCAAAACCCCGACGGGCGAGCCACAAGTTATGCGCATACCGGGCAATGCGTTTCGCAAGGCAGGATTGGGAAAGGACGTGACTGACAAATTCCTGTCGGGACTGCCGGGAATTCAAAAAGAAGGCTGCGACGGTCTCATCACATCCGCAGTCTTCATTCTGCACCGAATGCCAAAGCACCTGCGTACGGTATGTCTTGAATTCTTTGGTCACGACCTGGGCAAGGCTGTGCCAGCCATCATCGAGACCAAGAACTACCTCGACAACCTGCCGGGAGTATCTCTATCCGGCCTTGAGCATCTGGACGAACGCTATGTAAAGGCGGTGGGCTACACCACCAAGGCTGCGCGACATGATAAGCCGAAGATGGTTCTCCTGGTTGACGTTGCCGGTGACGACGCAGATGCAGTTGGCAATGCCGCGTCGGCCATAGTGCGCATGGCTAATGCACGTGGCGCCGAAGGTTTCATCGCCGTAAGCCCCGAGGCCCGCCGGCGATTCTGGCTTGACCGCTCGCGCACCGCCGCAATCGCGACACATACGAATGCCTTTAAAATCAATGAGGACGTGGTAATACCGCTGGATCGCCTGACGGAATACGCCGCAGGAATCGAGCGCATCAACATCGAGCAGTCGATCTCCAACAAGCTGCGCATCATCGAGGCTGTGCGCGAATATCTGGACGACCTTCAGGATGCCGCGCTGCCAACGCCAAATTACGAGGCGAGCCGGGAATCAAGCGCGATTCTGAGCGATAAAAAAGACGCCGCCTGCAAGCTTCTTGACAGCGTGCACAGCCGCTGGTCAGCCGTTTTCGGGGCACTTGACCTGCCACTGGAATCTGTTGGGCACCTGCTTGATATGCAGACCATGGCGCAGGCGCAGCCGGACGATACGGTAGCGAACCTGCTGCTACGGCGCGACCTGCTGATATCCTACCGCGCAGAAGTAGAACGCCCTTTGAAGCAGATTTTTGGTGGCCTGGAATTCGAGCCGGTGCACGACCGGCTCGATGCAATTCATGCACGAGTCCGTAACAGTCGGCTTTTTGTTGCCACCCATATGCATGCGGGTGATGGGAACGTCCACACCAATATCCCGGTGCACTCCAATGACTATGAAATGTTGCAGGAGGCGGATCGCATCGTTGCACGTGTCATGGCGCTCGCAACGGCGCTTGGCGGCGTCATATCCGGCGAACATGGCATAGGCATCACAAAGATCCAGTATCTGAATCCGGCCGCGATCGAAGCATTCGCGCAGTACAAGAATGAAGTCGACCCGCACGGCCATTTCAATCGCGGGAAACTGCTCGCCGGATCAGGACTGGAGCGCGCTTACACGCCGTCCCTGCGCCTCCTGCAGCAGGAGGCAATCATTCTCGAGGAAAGCGAACTCGGCGCCCTCAATGATGATATCCGCCACTGTCTGCGCTGTGGAAAATGCAAACCAGTATGCAATACCCATATACCGCGGGCCAATCTTTCCTATTCCCCGCGCAACAAAATCCTCGCTACCGGACTGATCATCGAGGCATTCCTCTACGAAGAACAGACCCGGCGCGGCATATCTTTGCGTCACTTCGACGCAATGAATGATGTGGCCGATCACTGCACTGTCTGCCACAAGTGCCTGAATCCTTGCCCGGTCAACATCGATTTCGGCGATGTATCGATCCGCATGCGCAGAATATTGAAGGATCGGGGAAAACGTAGCCGCAACATGGCAACCTGGTTGTCCATGGCCTATCTGAACGCAACCGACCCGACGGTTATCAAGCTGCTGCGCAAGACCTTGATCGAGTGGGGATATGGCGCGCAACGTATCGCATATCGCGTTGCGAGGCGTTTCGGCGTTCTGCACAACGGCAGGCGGCCAGACTCGACTACCGGGCACACCCCGGTGCGCGCACAGATAATCAATTTCGTGCGCAAGCCGATGCCGGGCGGCCTCCCGTCCATGACTACGCGCGCCCTGCTCGGCATAGAAGACAGCAAAACGGTTCCTATAGTGCGCGATCCGGCGCGCATCAATGAGGAATCGGACGCGGTGTTCTACTTTCCCGGATGTGGATCGGAACGGCTTTTTAGTCAGGTTGGTCTCGCAACACTGGCAATGCTCTTTGATGTAGGCGCGCAGGCCATCCTTCCGCCCGGCTATCTGTGCTGCGGCTACCCGCAATTATCGAGCGGAGAAGAGAAGAAAGGCTCAAAGATTACGACCGACAATCGCGTACTGTTTCACCGCGTTGCGAACACACTGAATTACCTGGATATAAAAACCGTGATCGTCTCGTGCGGGACATGCATGGATCAACTGCTGAAGTACGAGTTCGATGCAATCTTTCCTGGCTGTCGCCTTCTTGATATACACGAATACCTGATGGAAAAAGGCGTGAGTCTTTCTGACATCAGCGGAGTGCGCTACATGTACCACGACCCGTGTCATACCCCGATGAAGTCCTATAATCCGGTAAGCGTTGCTTCCAGTTTGATGGGACAGGAAGTGTTGTTATCGGATCGCTGCTGCGGCGAGGCCGGAACCTTCGCGATCGCGCGCCCGGACATTGCCAATCAGGTCCGTTTCCGCAAGCAGGAAGAGCTTCAGCAGGGAATTCAGCAGCTCACCAATGACCGCGTCGCACGTGATGGCAATGTAAAGATGCTGACTTCGTGTCCTGCATGCGTGCAGGGCCTTTCCCGCTACCGGGATGATACCGGTCTTGAGACTGATTACATCGTCGTTGAGCTTGCCAACCGACGGCTGGGTGCCGGGTGGCAGCAGCATTTCATCAGCCAAGTGCGCAGCGGCGGCCTGGAGCAGGTGCTTCTCTAACGCGCCGACGATTCGAAGTCGGGTTTGGCGTCCACTGAAGGGGCATTTCGCCGAGCACCCATGCCACGCATCATCGGTATCCGGCCTGCCGGTGTTTGCAACCGGAGGTCGGCAGCTTGTCAACTATCCTTGAATTTAATTCGGTATCTGCCATGCACAGGCACGAGCGCAGAAACCGCGGAACATCAATTCGATGACATCCGGCCCCAGTCGAAGGTGCAGTCCAGATGTGCACGCACTGCAATGACGCCGGAAAGACCGTCTTCGACCATAACCGCAAGCGGTGTCCGACCATCAAAACGGCGATTGACGCTGTTCATCCAGACTGCATTCATCGCGGCGTTGAGCGGATAGCTCGTGCGCAGCGCTTCTGCAATGCCGATCAGATGTTCGATACGCTCCGCAACCTGCGCATCATCCGGAAGTGGGGTATTCTGGCGGTATTGCCTGATGATGCCCGGTCTGGTACCGGGCGGCAGAGCAAGGATGGCAAGTTGATCCTTGGCCGGCACACCCCATTGATCAAGCAAGGAAATGATCGCCCGCGTGAGTTCGACCCTCTGATCCCGGCTCTGCTCGTGCATGGATTGCACTCCCGATTAAAGCCTGTCATGTTGAATGGCAACTGCGGCGGATTGCGCGAAGTGGCTTATTTCCTGGCCTGCGGCCCACTGAGCGGTTCTTTTTCTAAAGCCTAGCATGAAATCCCAAACCCGTCATTTACCGCCCCTCCCCTAAGCGGGCACATCCCCGCTGACCCTACCGCAAAGACTGGGTCCGGCTCTGGCGCAACTCCTGATTCCCCGAGTCGACTCCAGCGACTGTTCTAAATTTTACAGGGCGACTTCATATTAGGACTGGCTTCGGGCATGATAGCGCCCGGTATTTCCTGACTATCCCGGCCGATCTGGGCGCAATGCGCGCGCGGGCGGTGGGTGTTTGCATCGTAATGAACCGACAAATCGCGATCCCGGACACAATACCCGGCGACAAAGAACTGCGCAGCCGCGTCAAGCTGTTCGGTGAACTCTTGGGCAACGTCCTGCACAGCCAGGCGGGCGGGCAGGTATTGAAGGCAGTGGAAACCCTGCGCAAGGGGTTTATCAGTTTGCACAAACGCGAGAATCCACGCATGCGCCAACGCCTCATGCGCCTGATCGATCGCCTGGATCCGGAGACGTTGACCCACGTCCTGCGCGCATTCAATGCCTACTTCACTCTTGTAAACATCGCCGAGGAAGCTTTTCAGCACCGCCAGCGTCGACGCATGATGCGAGCCGGCGGACCCCTGTGGACTGGCTCGTTTGACGAAACGCTGCGGTGGTTTCATGCGCAAGGCGTCAAGGCTGACGAGCTGCAGTCTCTGTTTGACCGCCTGCTCTACATTCCGGTGTTTACCGCACACCCGACTGAGGCTAAACGCCGAACAATCATGCAGGCGTTACGGCGGATATTTGTAACAGCAGAATCCCTCAACGACCCACGGCTCGGAAAAGAGGAGATCCGGGATGCAATTCAACATCTGGAAGCCCAGATCCAGATTCTGTGGAAAACCGACGAAGTGCGCACGCTGCGCCCCGCCGTGCGCGACGAAATCCGCAACGGACTTTACTATTTCCGTGAAAGCCTGTTCCAGGCTGTCCCGACAACATATCGATTCGTAGAAAGGGCGGTGCGGCGCGTCTACGGCGTAGATGCAGCAGATCAACCGCCCGTCCAGGTTCCAAGTTTCCTGAAATTCGGCTCATGGATCGGGGGCGATCGAGACGGAAACCCTAACGTCAAACCTGAAACCACCGCCCTGGCGGTCGCCCTCAACGTCGAGGAGATACTGCAGGAGTATATTCAGCGGGTAACGCTTTTGAGCAACATGCTCACGTTTTCAGTTTTGCTCACACGGCCTTCGGACGGGCTGATGAAGAGCCTGGCACGTGATGAGCGCTTTGGCCATGAGGCCTTTGACGCGAAACCCGAACAGTTCTTCTCCGAACCCTACCGGCGCAAGCTTTACTTCATGCGCTACCGTCTTATGCATACGCTTCGTGCACTACGTCAACGTCTGCATGCAGAACCTGCACACAACGTCGCGGCGGCATACGGCGATGACCGGCAATTCCTGGCCGATCTGTATTTGATCCGGGACTCTCTCGTAGCCCATGGTGATCAGCAGATCGCAGATGGCGAACTCAAGGATCTGATACGCCTGGTCGAAACCTTTGGCTTCCACCTGGTGCAGCTCGACATACGCCAGGAGGCCTCGCGCCACACCGAGACTGTGACCGAGATCCTCCTCCAGCATTCGGCAAACGACAACTACGCCTTGCTGGACGAACATGCGCGTTTGCAACATCTCTCCGACCTCATCGCTGCGCCGACACCTATCGTGATCGACCGCAAGCGGCTAAGTACACCCGCGCGCGAGACATTTGAGGTCTTCGAACTGATGGCACGCCTACAGACTGACGTAAGCCGCCAGGTATTCGGCAATTACGTCATCTCAATGACACACGCGGCAAGTCACGTCCTTGAGGTAATGTTTCTGGCGCGACTCGCCGGACTGGCAGGTCGCGGCGCTGACGGCTGGCGCTGCGAGATTCGTGTAAGCCCGCTATTCGAAACGATCGATGATCTCGCGCATATTGAAGACGTCCTGCATGTGCTGCTCGCGGTTCCCACCTACGGCGCCCTCCTCAAGGCATCGGGCAATGTGCAGGAAGTCATGCTGGGCTATTCCGATTCCGCAAAGGACGGCGGCACGCTGTCATCGTCATGGAACCTTTACGAAGCACAGAAAAAGATTGTCCATATCACGGAACATTTCGGTGTCGGCTGCCGGCTGTTTCACGGCCGCGGCGGCACCATCGGTCGGGGCGGCGGTCCGACACACGAATCAATCCTTGCCCAGCCCCCTGGAACGGTCCACGGCCATATTAAATTTACCGAGCAGGGGGAAGTGCTGTATTACAAGTACAGCAACGCCGAGACTGCGGCCTATGAACTCACCATGGGCGTCACAGGTCTGATGAAAGCCAGCATTTCCCTTGTGCGTCCCGCGATACAGGACCGCAAGGATCATCTTGCGATCATGGACGAGCTGGCGCGCGCGGGCGAAGCAAGCTACAGGACGTTAACCGATCAGACCGCCGGCTTTATGGATTATTTCTATGAAGCAACGCCGGTGAACGAGATCGGACTCCTGAATATCGGTTCCCGCCCCAGCCACCGCACAAAGACCGATCGCTCAAAAGCATCGGTGCGCGCGATACCCTGGGTTTTCGGGTGGGCCCAGTCGCGCCATACCCTGCCTGCATGGTATGGCCTTGGTGACGCACTGGAATCATGGCGCAGTAATGACCCGTCCCGGCTTGCCAAACTGCAGACGATGTACCGGGAATGGCCGTTCTTTAGATCATTGCTGAGCAACACCCAAATGGCACTATTCAAGAGCGACATGGATATCGCGCACGAGTACGCCGAGTTATGCGCAAATCCTGAAACACGCCAGCGCGTTTATCATATGGTAAGAGATGAATTCCATCGTACCGTGGCGCAAGTACTGCACGTTGCAAACGCCAAACATCTCATCGAGGACAATCCGGTCCTGGCCCTGTCGCTGGCGCGTCGCAATCCGTTTCTGGATCCGCTGAATCATATCCAAATCGCCCTTTTAAAGCGCTACCGCGCTGCCCCCGGCGACGACACCCGCCCATCAGCGTGGCGCGATCCACTACTGCGCTCAATAAATGCGATTGCTGCCGGGATGCGCAATACCGGCTAAATAAGCACCCAATGAAATACCAGGGCATGTGCAGGATGAAATTTCCGGAGTCACTGCGCACGCCCGAAAATATCGACATGCGCTGCGGATTGAACCGGCAGAAAGACGATAAATGACGTTCATTGCGAACGTCCGCGTTGCTCAGGCAATACTTGCCGATGCTGGCAGTCTGCTCTGCACTTACCGCACACAGCAGGCAACGAACACTTTTTACAAAAACCTATACCGTCGTAGCCATAAACGTAACGATCAGCGCCGCCTGGATATTTGCAATTAGAGGAATCTCGGAATGGCAGATACCGCAGTGATGGTCCCGGGTAGGATGAAACATTCCGGTTGATGCAAGATCGCACGCGCTGATTCTGCTTCCAAGAACATAGATATTCAGCGCCGGCGCAGCTGTCTCGCGTGCCACGGATTTCTCAGTACTATGTAAAAAAGTGGCTCTATAATTGAATTCTCAAATAGAACCCTTCTAGACGCAGAAAACTGCGTTACGCCAGGATCATCTCGGAATCAGGTAACGCCAGCCAGCACCAGACCTGCACCCTACGAAGGATCAACGATTTACCGGCGGTGCCGGCGGCGTGACCAATCACAAGGCCGCTCCCTGTCGCAGTCCGACTTTGACGTTCGCCTATAACCGACTATATTTAAATTGTCCAGAAAATCTGAAGACTCGCAGCTCACCAGGAATGGGCGTGTACGTGGCGAGGGAAAAAATCTGTCTGCGCCGTCCGCCTATGCCCCGCTGCAGGTCATGTACCGTGGAGATCACAAAATGAACCGATTTTCTGCAATTCTGTTGTTTGCGGCCCTGACATTCATTTCGACGGGCATTTACGCCGACGGCACCCATGGCGCCATGGTGAAACTTTTTCAGGCCCAGCTGGCTTTGGCGCAAACCAATCAACCTGACGCTCAGTATTATCTGGGAGAAATGTATGAGAATGGGTATGGCACTAAGCAGAATCTAGACGAGGCCTTCGCCTGGTACGGAAAATCTGCGCACCAGGGATATGAGGAAGCACTGCAAAAGATGCAAAACCGGAAAAATATTCTTCAGGAATTCAAGCAGGGCCAGAAGATAGATTCGCAAATCGCGCAGCCTCTGACTCGCAGCCAGTCGCAAGACAATTCCCGGCCCATTGAAAAGAAGCGGCCTGCCATTACGCAACAACTGGCTGCGGCTCAGGTTACGTCGCTGGAACAGCAAAGATCACTCGAACATCAAAGACAGGCCGAAAAGGCTGCCAAGCTTGCGGATTTCAAACGTCGCTATACCGCCTACCTGAAAGCGCTGGAGCACGATCGCCAAAGTGAAGCTTACCCGATGGAGTAAGTTTCTCTCTGTGTGTTCCGCTGCCACAAGGTATACTGGTACATAGGTCTGGAATAGCAGGGTCCTGAGCGAGCGGATGTGTCTGCGGCAACAGCACCTATGCGACACTCCGCAGCAGGCAATCCAGGTACGCCGCTCTGTCATTCTTGAAGTTGATACTTCAGCTGATTATCCGGCTCCTGTGCGATCACTACCCGGCGCCAGGTGTCGCAAACGAATTATCGGTTCTGGATGCACAGGCCGCGGAAAAATTACGGAACAACCCTGAACAAGCACGACCTGCCAGTCACTGATATATAAGTGAGACACATCATCTGTACCTCTACGCGCTGCACGATCTGACATCATCTGCCAAAAAAAACCGCAAACCTGAAGTTTTCGCAGACAGTTCATTCGCAGTTCAGACGAAGTGCACCGCAGATGGCATTTTCCCCACATGGATGTCCATCCGGCAATGAATGAATTCCCCATGCGCAGAACAGTTTGCTATCTGCATGCTTAGTCGCAAAAATGGCCGCAAGGTCAGAGAACAGTCTGCGGATTACACGAGTTATACATGTTTCCGCCCGGCACGGTGGCGTGAGAGGATTGAACCAATAAAACGGCCGCCACGCGGACTGATCTTTTCACCAAAATCGCGAAAGTTTCCGGAAAAAGCCGCACTGATAATACCGCGGACAATCAAAACCGATTTTCGGTTCCATGCCTGCCCGGAAGTTCGCAGTCAATCGGTAGAATCCCACTGCGGACCTCATCATGGTGGAATTTCGGGAATTTCCCAATAGCTGTATCGACAACCCATATTTCCAAATACCCGCGCCTTGCGACACAACGCGCCGGAACCATGAATCGGGCTCGGGCAATCATCGCAGCATGCAGATACGGTTTTATTTTATCTCGGGGCTTGAAAAAAGCAGCTATCGCGCCAAAAAGAGCGTTAAGCTAGCCATCTTCGGTGTCCTGAACCGGGATTACCCGCGCCAATATTGATCTCATGACCCCCGGTGCGTAGGCTAACGGCAAACGGTCACTGAAGTTTGCCTGACCCGGCTTGAAAAGGAATAGGAAGGACCTCATGTCTATACGTGACTCTCACTCCTGGATGTGGGGCGAAGCCCTGGAATTGATCGAACGCGCCGAACGTATGCAGCGCCAGTTCTTCCGGCTCGCCGCCAGCACGGGACAACGCCCGATCTGGGAGCCGCCGGTTGATATATTCGAAACACCCCACCATCTGTGGATAATGATTGCACTGCCTGGAATGGTTTCGGCGCAGGTTCATGTGGGCATGGAGGCAGGCATTTTGATCGTTTCTGGTGAACGTTCACTTCCGTCGGAGCTGCGGACGGCAACGATACGCCGCCTCGAGATCCCCTATGGCCGGTATGAGCGACGCGTTGAGCTGCCACCGGGGCATTACGAATTCGATCACCGGGAGCTCACCGACGGCGTGTTGGTAGTGAGTCTGCAGAAGTTATAGCACGACCGGGGCAACGAAATGGAAAATAAGGTAAACAAGATACCGGAAGCACATGACACTGCGCGCGTAGCCGTCGAGCGGGGGCAGGAGGATGTGCGCCCGATTCCGCAGGATGCCCTCATTATCCTTCCAGTGCGCCACACAGTCCTTTTTCCACGCATGATCCAGCCAATCAGCATCGGCCGCACACGCTCGATTGGCGCCGCACAGGAGGCGACACGCAGCGAACGGCCTATCGGCGTGCTGCAGCAGCGCAATCCCGACGTCGACGTTCCGACTGAGGCCGATCTCTACCGTGTTGGCACCATCGCAACCATCATGCGATACGTCACCGCGCCCGACGGATCACACCACATTATTGCCCAGGGACAGCAACGATTTGGCATTCTCGAGTTTCTCGATGGCTATCCGTTCCTGGTTGCGCGTGTCGCACCCATGGAAGAAGTGGAAACAACTTCAAGCGAAATCGAGGCGCGCACGCACAGGCTCAAGGAACAGGCTGCCGCGGCACTCGCATATCTGCCGCAGACGCCATCCGAACTCTCCGCAGCGATAGAAAGCACCACCTCTCCCGCGACACTGGCTGACCTCATTGCCGGGTTTCTCGATCTCAGGCCGAACGAAAAGCAGGAAGTACTTGAAACACTGGATATCCAAACGCGACTCGACAAGGTTCTGACTTTTCTCGCCCATCGCCTCGAGGTACTGCGGTTAGCTGCCGAAATCGGCAAGCAAACGAAGGAATCTGTCGATGCGCGCCAGCGTGAGTTTATGTTGCGTGAGCAGCTCAAGACTATTCAAAAAGAACTGGGCGAGACCGACGCCAAGACCGGGGAAATCGAAGAACTGACCAAGGCGATCGCCGACGCCAGAATGCCGGCTGAGACTGAGGAACAGGCGCGGCGCGAACTCACGCGCCTCGAGCGGATGCCGGAGGGGGCAGGGGAACACTCAATGATCCGCTCCTATCTTGACTGGCTTACCGCCCTACCCTGGTCTGTAGCAAGCACTGAATCAATTGACATTGGTGAAGCGCGACGCATCCTCGATGAGGACCACTACGGCCTCGACAAGATCAAGAAGCGCATTCTTGAATATCTGGCTGTACGCAAGCTCAATCCGGGAGGCCGCAGCCCCATCCTGTGTTTTGTCGGGCCGCCGGGTGTCGGCAAGACCTCGCTTGGTCAAAGTATTGCGCGCGCCCTCGGTCTCAAATTCGTGCGTGTGAGCCTTGGCGGTGTACACGACGAGGCCGAAATCCGTGGTCACCGGCGCACCTATCTCGGCGCACTGCCGGGCAATATCATCCAGGGTATCCGCAAGGCCGGCACACGCAATCCGGTTTTCATGCTGGACGAAATGGATAAACTTGGTGCCGGGTTCCAGGGCGACCCTTCGGCCGCCCTTCTCGAAGTACTGGACCCCGAACAGAATGCGACATTTCGCGACAACTATCTTGCCGTATCGTTCGATTTGAGCAGCGTGGTATTTATCGGTACTGCTAACGTGCTCGACACCATTCCCGGGGCGCTGCGCGATCGCATGGAGATTATTGAGCTGGCCGGCTATACAGAGGAAGAAAAGGCGCAAATTGCACGCCGCTATCTGGTGCCGCGCCAGCTGGCAGCGAACGGACTCACGCTGGAACATTGCGAAATCAGCGACAGTGCACTCCTTGATATCGTGCGCAATTACACACGCGAGGCGGGGGTGCGGAATCTGGAGCGTGAAATCGGCCGGACGTTCCGGCATGTAGCCATGCGTGTTGCCGAAGGCTTGCAGGCCAAGGTTTTCATTGATGCCAGCGACCTGCAGGAAATACTCGGAGCGCCCCGCTTTGAAAGCGAGGTTGCCATGCGAACCAGCGTTCCGGGAGTAGCCACCGGGCTCGCCTGGACACCGGCAGGCGGGGATATCCTTTTTGTCGAAGCCAGTCGCGTTCCTGGCGGCGGGCGTCTCATTCTGACCGGTCAGCTTGGCGATGTCATGAAAGAAAGTGCTCAGGCAGCGGTAAGTCTGGTGAAGTCACGGGCTACGCAGTTGCGGCTTGCCCCCGAGCTCTTCGAAAAGACTGATATTCATATCCACGTCCCCGCTGGCGCCATACCCAAGGATGGCCCAAGCGCGGGAGTGGCGATGTTTATCGCCCTAGTCTCGCTTTTTACGGAAAAAACGGTGCGCAATGATATTGCCATGACCGGCGAGATCAGTCTGCGCGGGCTTGTACTGCCGGTCGGCGGAATCAAAGAGAAAGTCGTGGCAGCCGCGCGCGCGGGTATCACTACAGTGCTGCTGCCATCGCGCAATCGCAGAGATCTGGATGACATTCCGGAAAGTGCTCGCAAGAAAATGAAGTTCGTCTGGATAGAACACGTAAGCGACGCAGTTACCGCGGCCATCGGCAAAGGTGTATGGGCCTTTGATGAAGATCTGAATCGCGCTGCCGCAGACGGCACGGCGAATGCAGTTTTGTGACAACCGGGCTGACGATACCTCTGCCTGCTTGAATCGGTAAAATGCAAAACACGCACTGGGCCGCACGTGCAAAGAGAAACGGCCAGACACGATTCAGGCACAAAAGTCGCACGCGCCACTCCAGCCAGCGGAAAGCGAGAATCTTGCTGACGCCCTTAATTCGATCCGGCAGCAGCCTACAGCAGTTTTCCACTTCGCGCTGCGAACCAGAGTGATTATGTCAGCCGGGAATCAGGCGAGGAACCGATCGACCCGAAAGGCTGTTGCGTTCATGCTGCCGAGATAACCGCATTATTGGCGCCAGGCACTCAAAAGAGTGCGGCATTGTGTCGATCGGATCTCCTGAGCGCGGGGGCGATACCGTGTCAAACCGGATGCAATACGAAGTAATACCCGGGATTCGTCAATTCGAACCATATCATGATTACCACCATCCACCCGCAATGTCCGATGTGGCTATTTTGACCAACTTACCGGCTCAAAAAGAGCCAGTAAAGCGCGAGGTTGAACGCAGTCAGGGGGATACCTACGCGTGCGAATTCCAGAAATGTCAGAGAAACGCCGCGACGTTCCGCATTGTGAACAATGATGACATTGCTTGCGGCCCCCAAAATCAACAGATTTCCGGCGATAGTGCTCCCGGCGGCGAGGGCGAGAAAAGACCGGACCGAACCGCCCGCATGGGACAGCAGCGGCAGATACAGGGCGACCAGGGGAACATTTGAGATCAGCTGACTCAGCAGGACACTCAATCCCATAACTGAGTGCACCGCGACGAGATCAATCTGCGAGCGTGCCAGGAGCGACTGAAAATAACCTGTCTGCCAGACGCTGTCTGTGAGCACAAACATTCCGGCAAAAAACGCGAGCGTGCCCCAGTCGATATTACGTATCAACTGGCCGCGTCTGGGGCTAAAGACGAGCAGCGGCAGCGCCGACGCGATGGCAATCCAGCTGAGATGAAACCTTTCTCCCCCGCCGCCTTCGGCAATTGCCGCGCTGGTCACGGCAAACACAACCACCAAAAGCAAGGAGATGCGCGCAAGACGCGCCAGTGCCGGGTCGCTGACTGCTACGGGCGCATGCACCAGGACACGAGAATGGAAAGCGCGCCAAAAGAACAACCGCAATGCGCCATAGCCAAGCATAAGATTGAGCATCGTGGGTACTGCCAGCGTCCTGAAAAATGTTCCAAACGGCGCGTTCATGCCGGTGCGCACCGCAATAAGCAGGTTCTGGGGATTGCCAATCGGGCTCGCGACACTGCCGATCGTGACGGAAAATGCCAACGCAAGCAGCATCAGCCTGGAATCCAGGCGGTGTTCGCGCGCCAGACGCAGCATTAGGGGCGTGCCAATAATGGCAACCGTATCGTTCATCAGCATCATGGAAGCGAAACCGGCGCCGAACATGATCATGATCACCAATACATCAACCGACGCGGCGCGACTGAACAATCTGTACGCCAGGACATACAGATATCCGCTGGCTGCAAGCGCCTCACCAATTACAAACATTCCAAGGAGAAAAAGCATTACATCCGAATCGATGGCACGCCACGCCGCTTCAATTCCGATCTGGCTGGTCAAGAGAACGGCAACTGCGCCGCCAGCCATCGACTGCCATATGGCAATACGCAGCCGACCGAGCCTGCGCACGGCAATGAGCATGAATACTACGAGCATTACCACAAGCGGTATATTCACATGCACGCGCGCAGAGACGGCCTGAATCTGAAGGCAATGAAACCTGAACCAGTTGGCAAAATGGACATGGATTGCACTTTTTTCAGGATTCTAGCGAGCCTGCGCCAAAATCCCAAGCACGAATTTTCGCAATAAAACGTCCAGTTTTGTGATGCCGGAGGCATGAAAGATCGCGTCGGGTTCCGGTTTGGATATATGGCAGTTCCGCATCAATTGTTTCGTGCTTTTTCAAGGCGCTTCCACGGCGTGTGAACGTTACTCCCGGCAGACCGGCATTAAAGTGACAACGGGCGTGCGAGCAGGCACCTGAGCAGGTACAATGGCGATATCACGCGCTCGCACAGGCGCGGCATGGACAAATTGCTAATCATGTCTTTTCTAATTATCTGGATCGCGACAACCGTCGGCCTGTGGCTGGTAACACGTCTGGTTCCTGGGGTTCGGGCACGCTCGGGACGCGGTCTGTGGCTGGCCGCGCTGGTCCTCGGCCTTATCAATGCCTTCATCCGGCCGGTATTTTTCTGGCTCACGCTACCGCTCACACTGCTGACCTTCGGCGCGTTTGCGTTGGTGATCAATGCACTGATGATCAAACTTGTATCCTGGTTCGTGCGGGACTTCGAAGTAGACGGGTTCGGCCCCGCACTGCTGGCGGCGCTGGTGCTGGCACTGCTCGGCCTTGCATCGCTCCTGCTTCTCAGCTGGGCGCTTACCGGGGCAGGTGGCGGTCTGAATCTGCCCGGCAACGGAATCCTGACATAAGCGCCTGCCCGCAGCAGATCAAAGACTGAACGTCGTCAGCGTGTTGATTCGGGGTGGTACCCGGCTCCCCGCTTTCCCTCGGCGGCAATTTTCTGCCTCTGGCTCCAATTCCTTTGGACGCCAAAAAATCTGATGTAAAGAACCAGATTCGAGGTCATGACCAAGCCGTTTTCCAAATATACCGGTACTGATTCCGGCGAAAAGACTGAGAGCGGCTGTCGCAATGGTTGCTGGCACGAAGATCCGCGCTATCGCGAGGTCTCCATATCGGAATCCAGTAGGTATGTAAGACGGAAACGCGATATTTATCATCCCCGCCGTGATGCTCCGGCTGATTCGTAATGCCGTCAGAGGAGCAGTTCCCTGTTTGCTGCAGGAAGACGTCCGGAAATTGGTATTCACTTTCCGGATTCCGCACAGTTGATACTGCGGTTACAGGCGGTCCCGCGTGAAACTTCTATCCGGCATGGCTGCATAAGGGGTGGCTAATGGAAAAGCAGCCGGCTTCGTCGTTACTGCGCGCCCGGATAGCACACTGCAGTTCCGCCCAGTCCGCAATATCCTCCGGGATTCTTGGCGAGATACTGCTGATGATATTCTTCGGCGTAATAAAACTCCGGCGCATCACAGATTTCGGTGGTAATTGTCCCAATACCAGCTGCGACGAGAGCTTCCTGGTATGCGTCACGAGTCTTAAGTGCCATGGCCTTCTGCGCGGCGCTGTAGGTGTATATTCCCGAGCGATATTGTGTGCCAATATCATTGCCCTGACGCATTCCCTGGGTTGGGTCATGGGATTCCCAGAATATCCTGAGCAACGCTTCATAACTCACGAATCCCGGGTCATACACCACCCGCACAACCTCGTTGTGCCCCGTCATACCGCTGCAGACCTCACGATAGGTCGGATTCGGCGTCAAGCCACCGGCATAGCCAACTGCCGTCGAGTAGACACCGGGCACTTGCCAATATTTGCGTTCCGCGCCCCAGAAGCAGCCGAGCCCAAACATTGCAAACGCAAGACCATCCGGGAATGGCGGAGCAATACTGCGCCCATTTACATAATGGCGCGTCGGCACCGGCATACTCTCGCTTCGACCCGGCAGCGCCTCATCACGCCCGGGCAATTCGGATTTACGGGGAAACATGGGGATTGATCGAACCTCCGATGCACGTTCGCGTAGTTTGCCCCCGCCGGCGACTGAAACTCAAGTACCAACAATACCGGCCCGCATCCGTGCGGCCAGACGCAGACTTATGTGGCTTGCCCGGCCTCAGTCCGCGCTGTCACCCGGATCGGCGGTACGCTCACTATGCCCGAAGCGACGGTCCGAACCGATGGCATCGCGGATCAGAAGCTTGATTTCCTTCGCTTCGGGAAAACGTCCCCGCTCGCGGCGCGAAAACAATACATCGTCATTGAGACGCACAATAAAGTGGCCGCCGCTTCCTGGTTTCAGCGCAACTTCCCTGATCTCGCTTTCAAACGATCGCAACAACTCCTGCGCGATCCACGCAGCGCGCAGAAGAAAGCCGCACTGGGTACAGTATTCGATTTCGACACGCGGTAACGTATTCACGCTCCCAATCGTCCCTAGAGCCAGTCAGTCAGCATTACACCGATACCAATGCGGTTGCTATAGTGATTGTAGTCGCTGAGACTCTCACCGTAACCATTGAAATATTGTATATATCCGTGCAGCTTCCCTTTAAGCGGTATGCTCCAATCTACCTCGATTGCCCCGCGATTGTCATGAGATTTCAGATTATTGCGCAGCATTACGGTGAGCGAACTGTTGCCCCACAGGTAAATACCGGTCAGCTCGCCGTGACCAAGATAGTTTTCAATGTCCGGATTGTCATCGCCACCGGGGTCCAGTGCGCTTGTCTTCGCGCGCTCCGGGAAACGATACCACGGCCGGAAACTCAAGTAGAAACTGCCGCGCTCGAGTATGAAGTTGACGTAGGCCCGGTTCCAGCTGCGCGATTCTGGAACGCCTTGCCCGTTAGACTGATGTTCGAGGCCGAAGGTAACAAGGCGATTTGTAAACCACGGTAGCCTGATATTGGTCGGGACACCTAACATGAGTTCCGGTTCGTAGTCAGTCTCCCTGAAGGGTGAAGAGAGCTTGCTGTTGTACGCCTGCCAGAATGACAGCTGCGTATAGGCGAAGGCGAGCCTGGCGCGGGTGTTAAAAAGATGGTCGGAGAGCGGTATTTTGAAACTCAGCTGGAACTTCACCTCGGTATTCTGCAACTGCGGATCTGTCTGGTCCTGATGACTGTTATAGGTTAGCGGTAGTATGTAATTGGGCTTAAACGGAGTAATGACAAACCTGTTCGATTCAGTCTGCTCCTCAAGCAAGTGTCGCCCCTGTATGGCAGACACAGTGGGGATCGGCTGCGCTGCAGGTGTCGTTTCAGACTCACCTGCAGCGGACGACCCGGCAGGCGCGCTCGAGCCCGGGCTTGTACCTGCATCCTGGGCACAGGCTTGGCCTGTAACGATCACAAGAACAACCGCCAATACCACGACGCGGCGCTGAGAACCTATCCGGTCTTCCGGAATTTGCCGGGTCGTGCAGCTTCCACTATCCATACATTCGTCATTGCGTTTCAGTCTGGACATTAATGCAGCATTCTCCTCCTGCCAGCACATATCGGAATCTCTGGGACGGCAACTTCGTGCATGCATTCCCCGTTCAGATCGACGGCCACCGGGTATTAATTCGCGCGCTTTCCATGCAGTTCCAGGCAGCTCGCGAATCAACGATTCTCAGAGTTACAATACAACTGCACGACCGGATGCACCCACCAACGGTTGTGACGATTCGACACAACGTCCATTCAGGAGGACTCCGTGCAACATTCCATGATTTCAACCACGAACGATTTGCCCGGCTACCGGGTTGTCCACAGCCTCGGTATCGTACGCGGTATTACGGTCCGATCCCGTTCGATTGTCGGTAATTTTCTGGGCGGAATCCAGTCCCTGTTCGGCGGCAACATCTCCAGCTACACGAAACTCTGCGAGCATGCGCGCATGGAAGCATTCGATCTCATGTGCAGGCACGCTGATGATATGCGTGCAAATGCGATCATTTGCATGCGTTACGACGCAACCGAACTGATAACGGGCCTGACCGAAGTCCTGTGCTACGGTACAGCTGTGACCGTGACACCCGAACCAACGACAGGCCGCAGTTAAACTGTGCGCACATCTTCGTCTGCGCGACGGCGTGCTTTGTTCGACAGTGGTCCTCACCCTTCCGGCCTAACCGCTTTCGCCGGCGGCAAGACTCGCACTGGCGCGGACGCACAGCGCGTCGAAGTACGCTTCAAGTTCTGCATTGCTGCCACGCAATCGGTCAATAACCGCCCTGGACCAGGCTACGTATTGGCGTTTTCGCTCTGCTGACCATCCTGTCGGCGGGTGTTCTATGATATCGCGGACATTGCAGATCTTGTCCGCCAGTTTTACCAGTCTTGCGCGGTGGGAAATAAGATGCGCGTGGTCAATCTGCATCTGCTTGCGCAGTTCCACAGACAGGGTTTTATCATCGGTGACTTCCTCGACAACTGAACTGATTCCCGTTCCAAAGCGCACTGCGAGTTCGGCGGCTGTAGTCTCCGTATCTTCGAGGGTGTCATGCAATATTCCCGCTGCGACAGTAATGACATCACGCACGCCGCCGACTACAGACAGAATCTCGGCCACGGCGATCGGATGATTTATATAGGGCGATGCACGCAGATCCTTGCGACGCTGGTCTCGATGCTTGTCGGCGGCAAAGTGCAGCGCCTGCAATATCAGCTGGAGCTCATCTTGGATCATTGAAACTTTCCCTCGATCGGTTACGATATCGGTGCGCTTCATTGCGACCGAATCAGCTGCGTCGCAACTCCGCTAATTTCCCGCCTTTGTATTTTCGGCAAGCATGTTGCAGAACATCGCTCCCTGCTCAAGTGCGTCATCAAGCGCCACGTGGGTATGCGGCAGCTCATCGAACCAGCGCTTTGGAAGATAAGTGCGCGAAGTCATCCGGAATTCCGACTTGCGCATCCCCATAGCATAGGAACGCACATCCAGCCCATTCTCACGAAACGGCCGCGCGCCGGTAAATCGCACCAGATACCAGTAGATCCACATGAAATCCCATGTAGCTGGCCACCCGACAAAAACTGGCCGCCCTGGCAACCGCTCAAGCCAGGCCAAATACTCGGGTATGACCTGTTCCGGAGCTCGCTGGTTCTGGCGGCAGGCGGCCCATGCGTCCGGGAAACTTTCCCACCACGCAATTGTGACCGGATGCGGGTTTGCATCCGGCAAAGTGTGCAGGTTGGCGGTATATGTGGAAAGAAGGGTTTTGTCTGCGCGGTATGCGGCCGAAGCGAAGCTCAACATAGAATGCGGGCCGGGAATTGGTCCATCAGCTTCGATATCAGTGCTGACGAAGATTTCTGACATTTCGCTTGTCCCTTTTTTACTCATTTGTGCCTCGCAACAACGCTACAACAGATTCGTGTCGGGCTAAAGAAAGCATATCAGAGGGTAGCTCCCGGTTGCTTGACCGCGTACTTGGAAAGCTGATCAACAATGTAACTGTATGCCTCGTCCACTGAATCCGTACTGAAGAAAATTTCGAGATCCTGGACATCTATGGCGCCGTACTTTACAAGGGCGTCAAAGTTGATCACCTCGTGCCAGTATTTGCTGCCGAATAGCACGACTGGCAAATGCTTTCGGATCTTGTGTGTCTGCAACAGCGTCAGCAGCTCGAACAACTCGTCGAGCGTACCGAAACCTCCGGGGAATACGATGACCGCCTTCGCCAGATATGCAAACCAGAATTTGCGCATGAAAAAATAGTGAAAATGGAATGACAATTCGCGAGTTACGTATCTGTTGTCAAACTCCTCCACTGGAATCGATATCGTGAGACCGACGTTCATTCCCTTGGCCTCGGAAGCTCCACGATTAGCTGCCTCCATTATGCCTGGACCGCCCCCGGTGCAAACGACAAAGCGCCGCTCCTCTTCACTCAATTTCTTGGACCACTCTGTCAGGCGCCGAGCCAGCTCGCGCGCGGCTTCATAATATTCGGACGTGTCCAGCCGCAGTTTTGCGCGCGCAAGATCACCATCGCCCTGTTCTGCAGCTTTCACTTCCTCCTCAGCCTGGGCGCGGGAAATCATGCGCGCCGACCCCATAAAAACAATGGTGTCATCCACACGATAGTGGGAGAACCTGCTTTCCGGCTCCAGATACTCGGCAAGTATGCGTAACGCACGGGCATCCCGGCTGTCCAGGAAACTTTCGTTTCGGTAGGCCTTGATTGAGTAACGTCGTCTTTCCGTCATGATCTGATCCTTGGCACAGAATAAGGGACTTTTAGCAGGGCATGTGAAGCAGGCGCGCTGGCGCCGTTCATTCGCGGCACTATTTCAGACCGCCGATCGCTCGGCCCGCTCTCAAACACGCGCCGACCCAAATATGCGGACCGGATAATTCGATGGTGCAAAAGGCTAGTCTTCAAGCCAGGAGACGAGATAAAACAGCCGAAAACCTTCCGAGGAGCGCGCCGGACCGATAACCCTTGCAGCATAACGCTGACTTTTGGCATCTGCACCGGCGCGCGCCAACGCTTCGGATTCGACCACCTTTACGCATTCCTCGGGAAAACGCCCTCGCTGTCGCCGCGGCGCATACACAACGGCATATCGTTCTTCGACGATACTTGCGTCGGGGTCCATGGAAATGCCTCGCATGAATCGTGATTATCACTCTTGCCTGACCGCAGAACAAGCAATACAAATTTTGTTCCGGTAGATGGGCAAAGTCGCGGATCGGCTGCCCTGCTTTTACGGGCCGTCGCGAAATTTCCCGGGATTTCCGTGCGGGCCGTCCGTCTGGCCAATTCAATGCGAATTCGGACACCATCTTCGTCTGCTAAACGGATTCAGCGTCATTGACAATCCGGCCCTCAGAGTCACGCACAAGTTTGAACGTCAGGAGTCGCTTCTCAATGAGAGCAACTTCAATGCATCACGCGCCGGCGTGGCGGGTTCCAACGTGCCTGGGGCTTTACGATGACGACACAAACGCCGGCGCAATCCAGACATACATACATATGCAGATGGTGCCGCTTCCTCTGGATCGCGGAGGTAAATCTGTCCCGAAAGTCAGCGTCGCCAAATCCTGATGGCCGCTGGTAGGCTCCCGGGCAGACATGTGAGCTGAATCAATCAAAGAGGAGCATGCATAACATGGAAAAAAGTATGGCAGCGTGCGGCATCGACCGTGATGCCCTGCTCAGGAAATCTCGCTAAATCGCTTGAAGTGCGACATCAGCGACTGCGCCTCCGCAACCGGGCGACAGCTGATGTAACTTCTGCAGGTATTGACGCCTTTGGCAAACGCCTGGTCTGCGCGCAGCGCTGCAAGCCCACCGTCTGCCAGACGCAAAATGTAAGGAAGGGTCGCATCCGTCAGCGCCATCGTGGAGCTTCGCGGATATGCGCCCGGCATGTTTGTAACTGCGTAATGAATGATGCCATGGCGCACAAACACCGGATCAGAATGGGAGGTCGGTCGCGACGTTTCGACGCATCCGCCCTGATCAATGCTCACATCGACAATCACAGAACCGGACTGCATGTGCTGCACCATTGTTTCTGTTACCACATGCGGGGCGCGCGCTGCATTCTTGAGCACCGCGCCGACGAGCAGGTCCGCATCCTCTAGATGATGTGCGATTTTTGGCGCATCAGATACAAAGAACTCGAGATCCTGTGAAATTGTTCGTTTAAGTGAGACCCCATGTTCCGGAAACAAACCGCAGATATAAGTCTGCGTACCCAGGCCGACTGCGGCGCGCGCCGCGTGCTGGCCAACCACACCATCGCCGACGATAACAACCTTGCCGTGACGGCGACCCAGCACGTTGCCGAGCAATACACCCTTGCCGCCGTTAAATTGAGCAAGATAGTAACTTCCCATGACGATTGCCATGTCACCTGCGACAGCGCTCATCGGCGCGAGCAACACCAGCCGTCCGGCAGGATCTTCGACGGTTTCGTACGCTATGGCGGTCGTTTTGCTGGCCAGCAGGCGTTCGGTCAAAGTCCGCGGTGCCGCAGCCAGATGCAGATAGGTAAAAAGAATCTGGCCGCGAAGATAGTGATACTCGGGCTCCTGGGGCTCCTTGACCTTGACCACCAAGTCGGAATTCCAGGCGTCATCCGCAGATACGATTTCGGCCCCCGCCGCCACGAATTCCTCGTCATGAAAGCCAGAACCCGAACCGGCCGTACGCTGCACATGCACACTGTGGCCAGCCACAACGATTGCCCTGGCGCCAGCTGGTGTCAGGGCAATGCGATTTTCGTGATCCTTGATTTCCTTGACGACGCCGACCTTCACTTCGCATACTCCGCAGCGGACGAGGACATTGTCTCGGCGTGGCCGAATTCAGTGCTGTGACGCAACGGCAGTCTTGAGGGTTTGGGCAAAGTCGAGCATGCGCTGAGTGGCGCGCAAAGCCCTGCCCTGCGCAACAGGACCCACTTGAATCTGGTTCTCTCCAGTCTCAAGTACCCGCGCCAGACCGCGCAGATCATTCATTGCCATCCATGGACAATGGGCACAACTATGGCAACTTGCGCCCTCGCCCGCTGTCGGCGCCTCCATGAGGATCTTGTCAGGTGCGGCCTGTTTCATTTTGTAGAAGATGCCATTATCGGTCGCAACGATCAGGGTCTTGTGCGGGAGCGTGCGGGCCGCTTGAATGAGCTGTGTGGTCGACCCGATGAAGTCTGCAAGTTCCAGTACCGGTGCGGGCGATTCAGGATGTGCAAGAACTGCCGCTCCAGGATTCTGTGACTTGAGGGCTCGCAGCGCATGCGCCTTAAAAGCCTCGTGCACCACGCAGGCCCCCGGCCACAGGACCATATCTGCACCTGTCACCTTTTGGATATACGACCCTAGATGCCGGTCCGGTGCCCAGAGTATCTTGTCGCCGCGGTCCTTCAGATGCCTTGCAAGAGGCACAGCGATACTTGATGTCACAACCCAGTCCGCGCGCGCCTTCACTTCAGCACTCGTATTGGAGTAGACCACTACAGTGCGGTCGGGGTACGCGTCACAAAACGGAATGAACCGTTCTGCCGGACACTCAAGGTCAAGCGAACATTCGGCCTCCAGTGTAGCCATCAGCACGCGCTTTTCCGGATTGAGGATCTTTGCAGTTTCCCCCATGAAACGCACGCCGGCAACGACCAATGTGGTAGCGGGATGTTCATGGCCGAAGCGCGCCATATCAAGGGAATCGGAGACAACCCCCCCTGTTTCCTCCGCGATCATCTGGAGATCTTCGTGGACGTAATAATGGGCAACCAGTACCGCGTCTTGTTGCTTGAGCAGGTATTTGATCCGATCAATGGTCTGATTCCGTTCCGCCGAAGCCGGCATGGAAGTGCGCGCGAGAATCTCGGCGGTATCCGGCACCTTAAGCACTGGTATGACGGGGATCGTCATGGAATCATTCATGCATCACCTCCTGCCGGGCTCAGCACCCGAGGGAACTACAGACGCTCGCAAATTTGCCTGGCTATTCTCTAGCGTCGGTAAAAGCATATCATTGATACCGGATCGCATGCTGTCATCAGTCACTTACCTGATGATTTCCACGCGGGTCGGGTCGTTGACGCGATACAATCGCGCTGGTCTGCTTTGGCCATCACGTCGTTCCTCGCATGCATCCTTGATCCGCCCCAGAGCATGCACCCATTTGCGAAAATTGCGCTTGTCGAGAGTTTCGCCCTGGATTATCTCATAGACCGCCTGCAAATCGCTGAGTGTAAACTTCTCCGGCATGAGCGCGAAAACAATGGTTGAATAATCGAGCTTTGCTGCGAGTCGCCGGTGCGCGATTATCACAATGTCGGCATGATCGAAAGCCAGGTCCGGCAACCCATCGAACGAAAACCACTCTGCCTCGCTATTGCCCACGGCCGGCCGCAGATTGGCTTTATCGGGCGGAACCAGCGCGTAATAGGCCACCGTAACTATTCGTTCACGCGGATCACGCTTGACCTGACCGAACGTGTACAGCTGTTCCAGGTACAGGTCCGACACACCCGTCTGATCTGCGAGCTCGCGTCGGGCGCAGTCTTCGAGATTCTCATCGACACGAACAAACCCCCCAGGCAGAGCCCATTTACCGAGATAGGGCTCGCTTGCTCTCCGGACAAGGAGCAGCTTCACCTGCCGGTTGCTGATCGTGAATATCACGATATCAGTTGCTACTATCGGACGTGGGAAGAGATTTCGATCAATCATTTCAATGTAGGTGTTAGATTCACACTAATAATAGTGTAAATACAACACTATATCAACTGCGGGATATGGGAAGCATGCGCGCATGATCTTGACCGACACCGTCTATCGGGATGTCAGTCGCACGACGACCTGAGGTCTGCCGCTGCCATTGGACCACCTATCGAAAATTAGTTACTCCTAACCCCCCACAATTGCTATATTACTTAACACAGGCCCAGTGATGATCCTTGCGGGAGTTGCGGGGATTGTCGTTGCGCCGTGAGAATTGTGCAGTTTCGATAACAAGAGCGAATTTATCTGATATGAAGCCGCATAAGCAGACTGTTGCTTTCGGGACAACCGCCGTGATCTTGATCATGGCAATACTGCTTCCAAAACTCTGGGCGACGGAACATCAGAAAGACTTTGCCACGGCCCCCACCTTGGTCGAAGCGACGCCGCTCACGACTGCAGTGCAGTCCGCCCAGCCGACGACCGAGCCGCTGATTCCGGCAACTGAGATTCTGCAGTATGCAAATCCGGATCAACTGTACCTGCGCTCTGGTGTTGCCCTTGTCATGGATGAGCACGAAGGGACCCTGCTATATACCAAGGATATCGACCAACAGCGCCCAATTGCGTCACTGACCAAGCTCATGACTGCGATGGTGACCCTGGACGCCGGACTGCCTCTCGATGAGCTGATCACTATTACCCGTCAGGATCGCGACACGTTGCGGGGCACCCATTCGCGCCTACCTTTTGGAGCAGTCGTTACGCGTTACGATCTGCTGCATGCGGCACTCGCAGCCTCCGAAAACCGCGCGGCGGCGGCGCTGGCGCGCACCTACCCGGGAGGCACGGCGGCATTTGTTCAAGCCATGAATGCGAAAGCCCAGGCGCTCGGAATGACTCGCACTCATTATGCCGACAGCAGCGGGCTGGACAGCAATGACATTTCAACCGCCCGCGACCTGGCGAAGCTCATTGCCGCAACCAACAAATATCCGCTCTTCCACGCCTGGACTACCACCGGACAATTCAGCATTACTGACCGGCGCAACGGATCGCCAATCAGATACTTCAATACCAACCGTCTGGTTCGGCGGGGTAAATGGGATATCGAACTGAGCAAGACAGGCTATACCGCCGACGCAGGCAATTGCATCGTCATGGAAACGACCATTGGCGACCGGCCAATGATTATCGTCTTGCTGAATTCCTGGGGCAAACTCACCAAATTCGCTGACTCTGATCGCATACGCCACTGGCTGCTCAAGACCGAACGCAGAATCCCTGGTGTCAACCAGACAGTTGCAAGCGCCCAGAGCTAGCTGTCCGGCAGGAATAATTGCGCTCAATTCGGCATTTAAAGCGCGGCCTCCGGTTCTTCCACTCGGATCCCCGATATAACGATACACGTCCGGTAGATAGGGTTGCGCTTGCACGCCTGAATAACGGCCCTCAGTGACCGCCAGATGATCTTCGCTATCTGGCGTTCCATTCCGTCGCTGCCCTGATTCAATTCCGCACCCTTCCTTTTCTGTGGCTTTCGGTAGCAAAAGTTCCCCATGCCGGTTTTTATATCCACGGATGGCGAATTCTGGTAGAATTCCGGCAGTTCCGATGCATCACATCAAAACATTAACTGGATCGGTGAGTTTATAAGAAAGAGAGCGCAAATCGATTCTGTGCGGATCTTTGCATACAGCATGGATCGTCGTCGGAACCCAGCACTTCAGCCAAGCTGAAGTGTATTTGAACGGCGCCTTTTCTCACTGAGTCCTTGAAATTTCCCAGGGGTGAATTTGGCAGCCTACGGGATCGAACAAAGATCGTGACCGGTCCTGGTGCGTGGAAAACCGGCACTGATTGCGACGAACTGCGGAGAGTGGGCAGTTTTTCCATGCGCGGTCATGGGGCAATTCAGGCAAGCTCGAATTGCACACGCCGATGACCTGCGTAGCGCGCCATATCAGACGCCATTAGCACACACTGCCGCCAATAATGGGTGGCTCCGAAACCTGAACCAGACAAGTTGATGTGAGGCAGCCATGTTCGGATCCAAAACAGATATAACAAACGCTGCACGCACAGAGACACCTGAAGACAGCGCGCCAATATCTCCAGAAGCCGGGGATTCCGGCGTGGTCGTCACGGAAGTTACACGTCGCTTTGCTGTACTTTCAGTAGAAGAAGCCGAAGCACCGGACGGCACGCCAGGCAAGCACTGGTATCGCTATGTTATTGAGGTTCCTGGCTCAAATATCACCGGCATGCGCTGTGGTTCGAAACAGGAGGTGACACGTTTCGCCCATGATTACGTCGAGAATCTGAGCCAACGAAACTCGCTTCGTGCCGGGTACATGAACGCGGCGAAACACAAGAAATAGGCGCATCACGTCAGAAAAGCGCGCTCTGGGAATTAGCCCACCGATCAAACCTGCCTGGGCTACTGTCTTGGAAAGTCCGCCCACTGCTGGGCGGGTGCATGCTTACCCCGGCGCATTCAAGATGTTTTCCGGCAAGCTTGCCGGGAGATAGAAAAACACGAAACGCCGTCCCTCTACGTCGACTTTGAGTGACGCGCCGTGATTAAGGCCGTAATCCTCATAGCCTTTAATTGCGCTGTTCTCGTGGCACTCGCTCGCATGCTGCGGTGATTCAAAATCCCGGTCGCGATCATTCAACGACAACAGCATGTGTTCGCCGATGCGCGCACTCGCCTCGCTTGCGGCCAGCGCCATAGCGGCACGGTAATCGGCCAGGGACTCCGCTGGATTCAATGCCACCACCGTCAATCCGGACAGGCCTGTCATGGCCCGGACCGGACACTGCGCCACATCACCTTCCGGCGTGCGCTCGCCGCGAACGCGCGGGACATCTCCATCAGTCGTGGTATCGCCAGTCATAGCCGTGCCCATAGCACGTTTCCGGATCCCACCGGTGACAGACAATGCCGGGCCTGTCCACGCATGAAAAACTCCCGTTCACGAGAGATGGTCGTTAATGAAATCGGATACAAATGTCACAGGCCGTGCCCCACTGAATCGGCCACACTCCACGCCGCCACGGAAAAGAATGACCGTGGGAAAACCGCGCAACTGATAGCGGCCTGCTAGGCGCATGTTCTCGTCCACTTCGACCTTAGCCAGACATACACCGCCGGCGTAGGACCGGACCACATCTTCCAGAACCGGTGTAAGGACACGACAAGGCGCACACCAATCCGCCCAGAAATCCACCAGCACCGGCTGGATATGGGAAGCTTCGAGCACGGAACTGGAGAAGTCGTCTTCACCGACGTCAAAAATTAGGCGTGCTGTCATATGGAAATCCAATCAACTGCAAACGGCGCCAAAGAACAGACAGCATGGCTACCACACATGCGCGACGCCTCGCTGCCATCTACTCTTCGCAGGAGTAGCCGAGCAGGGACAGGCCTTCTTCCAGATAATCTGCCACCAGAGGCGTGGCAATCAGATAGTCCGCTGTGCGCGCATTCCACGCATCATGCGCCGATTCCAGCGCCTGCCCCCACTCCGCGACGTCGAAATCGCCGCGACCGATCCACATGAGCGCCACCAGCGCCTCCTGCTGATCGGGCTCAAGATCATTGATCGTAGACTTGACCTCGGCATAAGTTGGATCGTCCTCATGATCCGCCAGCACCTGCAGTGCCCAGTCATCGCCAAGACTGAAAGGCGTATCCGGCAGCATCAAATCTTCCTTCGCATGAAATTCGTGCGCCTTCATAATGAGAAAGCAGACGGTGTCGGGATTAACCGTGAACTCGATCTCTCCGGGCATGGTCTCCTCCGGGCCATACGGCCACAGCGAATGTTGTTTCAGAATAACAGACCTTGGGTGCGATTGTCTTTGTCAGCCGGTATTTTACCGAATTGCAGGGCCCGCGGTGCTAAACAATTGCCGCACGAGTCGAAAGTGGCCTGCCTTAGCGGTTGTCGAACCGTTTGCGTTCCTGGCGGTGTGCCAGCATGGCCTTCAAGCGTCTTGCCGCCTGCATGCGCCGAAAAAGGCGTTCGATTTTCCGGCGATAAATCATGGCGATGAGGACCATTAGCAGACTGATCCCGCCAAGCACAAAGAGTGCGCCATAACGTTGATCGCGAAAATAGGCGCCACCCACCGCCAGCAGCACGGTACCCAGCAGGCGCCCGGGGATCGATACGAGCAGAAAGTCACGCTGCCTCATATGCCCCAGCCCGAACACATAGCACAGATAGTCTTTAGGAAATCCAGGAACAAGAAACAGGAGAAAAGCAAGGAGCAGCCCCTTGTGTCTCATGACGTAATCGTAGCGTTGCAACACCTCGGGGCTTACGAGTTTTTCTACTAACGGACGCCCGAGCAATCGCGCCAGCATGAACGCCAGCCACGAACCGATGGTGAGCCCGATTGTTGAGTACACAACGCCCCAAACCGGGCCGAAAAGAAAGCCACCGGCAAATCCAGTAACCTCGCCCGGTATTGGTGCCGCGACGACCTGCAGCGCCTGCAAGCCAATGAAAAGCGCGATCGCAAATCGATGGTAACGATGAATGAAACTGAGGAGATGGTCCTTGTTGATGAATACGTCAATGAGCCCCGAGGTATATAGAGCGAATGTAAGGCCGGCTGCGACTCCGCCCAGGAGCAGCATCAGAAGGATGGTTCGCTTGTCCAGGCGGAACATATGCAGAGGGCAATATTTCTATTCTATGAGCAGCACAATCTCGCCGAATGCCGGACAAGTGTCAACCGAACACTGCTGCCGCTGCTATCACCCAGTCGTTGGAGCAAAGCTCGTGCTAGCGATGGAGATGCCTCGCCAGGAAATCCAGCGTGCGCGGCCATGAAGCGCTCGCAGCAGTTTCGCGATAACGTTCAGAATTCGTGAAATTCATGAACGCGTGGCCGGCGCCGGGATAGCTGTGGAATTCGTGTGGCTTGGCAAGGCGCGTGAGCTCGGCATCAATCGTCTGCATATCCCGGGGAGACGGGTTCGTATCCTCGGCACCAAAATGAAACATCAACGGACAGCCAATATCGGCGCTGCGTGCAAATGGCGCGTTAACGTCCTCGCCCCAGGGCACCGTGATACTTGCGCCATAATAGGCAACTGCCGCCTTGAAGTGGTCGTTGACCGCTGCCATCAGATAGACTACCCGCCCGCCCATACAGAATCCGATTATCCCCAACTGCTCGCGGTCAATTCGTGGGTGTGTGCGCATATAATCCACGGTTGAGTTCACGTCAGCCTCAACCTCCCGATCCTTGAGCAGCTTAAATCGCTCCATCGCGTCGCGTGCCGGGTCGAGGCGGTGGTAGAGATCGGGCGCGACGGCGGCGTAACCCGCTTCCGCGAGCCGCTCCACCATGGCGTGCAAAAAACGGTCGACGCCTGGCGCATGCTGAATAACGACAATCCCGGGGCAGCGTTGCGTTCCTGCTGGCAATGCCTCATAAACCGCCATTCCCCGGCCACCGACCGTAATCGTTTTGGTGAAGGACAACATCTGGATCTCCTCGGACCGTCTCTTTTCTCAGTAGCAATGCGCGACGGTAGTGACAAGACTATGATATGTGCAGTGTTGACCGCCCGCCGCGGCCACCTATTTTGCGCTGAACTGCGCGTCCTTGCCAAGTTACGACAAACACTTCACCTCCGGATCCCGGCCATAACACAGGTCCTATCCAAAAACACCGCTCATGGCCAAAACGAATTGATAAGCCGCAGAAACGATCGCCTGATCAGCTTGGTTTTTATTGACAGCGTTGGCAAATCCTGAATTTGCCTGTCCATATCCTGCACGCATCTGCGCTCGACTGACCGCCTTCAATTACGCAGCAACATGTGGAGAGGCTGGCGTCGCGCCATTGGCCGATGCAGTGACACAATATGGGTCGAGTTCCCCGCCTGCGTCCTGGCCGGGCCCGGCATCGTCAAAAGCCGTTCATTTCCGCAAGGCAAAGCCGCATCCCTACTTGTCCGATAATCCGTATAGGCGCAAAATCCCCTGCTCTGTTTTATTAATCAACCAGGCATGACTACTGACGCCGCTTTGCGGCGGCAAAATTTGAGGACGAGCGCAATGACTGTGAACAAGATTCGGCAGGTGATACCTGCGCTCACCGTTACCGAAGGTGCGGGCGTCACCGTCCACCGCACGCTTGGTACGCCGGCCCTGCGGCACCTCGATCCGTTCCTCATGCTGGACCATTTTAGCAGCGATGATCCGACCGACTACATTGCCGGCTTCCCGGATCATCCGCACCGTGGCTTCATTACTCTCACCTACATGCTGGACGGCCATATGCTGCACAAGGACAGCATGGGCAACCGGGGTGACCTGCGCGCCGGCGGGGTCCAGTGGATGAAGGCTGCAAGCGGAGTCATCCACTCGGAGATGCCACAGCAAACCGACGGGCTCATGCGCGGCTTTCAGCTCTGGATCAATCTGCCGGCGCACGACAAAATGGGGGATCCCGCGTACCAGGAACTTCCGGCTGCTCGCATACCGACAATTGAACAGCGCGGTGCGCACATCAAGGTCATTAGTGGCGAGTATGCGGCGCGCCGCGGGCCAATCAACGATCCATATACCCAGGTCACCTATCTGGATGTCACGCTCGCACCACGCGAACAGTTCAAATACGTTTTCAGTGCCGGATTGAATGCCTTTATTTATCCATTCGAAGGTGACTTGAAGATTGGTGGAACCCATATAGCAGCCCATCACCTGGTGGTCCTGGGCCTGGGCGACGAGCTTGTCGTGGACGCCGGCGAGCGGGGTTCGCGCCTTATTGTCGTCGCCGGCCGGCCTCTGAATGAACCTATTGTCCAGTACGGACCATTCGTAATGTCCAGCGAACAGGAAATACGTCAGGCGGTCGACGACTACCGGAACGATAGACTGGTCCGCACCAAGGCGCATTTTGCGAACACCTGAGCGCGACTCGTGCCAAGCGGAAAAGTGACTCCGGCGCCTGCCACGTGAATCGCATTATCGTTACCGCAGCATTCCCGCTGATTTCATCGCTGCCACCGCGCCTTGGGCGGAACGCAAATTCCGCAAGCAAATCGGGTGCGGCGCCCGATCACGGAACGCGACTGGATCGCCCTGGCTCCTGATGATCGAATCGCCAAATTCCGCGACATTGCGCCGTTCCGGAGCCGGTTCAAGGCATCCGGACTCGAGCATAAAATCGGCGCTTGCGACAAGTCTTGAAGTAGAACCCGCTGGTCAGACTTCAGAAACCGGCAGACTCAACACCGTTGCCATTACGCAGAGATCTATGTAGCTGCCAGCAGAGGCTTGGCATGATTTTCTCTCCGGCGCGTTTCATTGCCCACGGCGCAAAGCGCTTTTTCGAGGCAGTCTTGGTCGCGACAGCGTTTTCAATGACAGGAACAGCGTAGCCCAGAATGACTGCTTCGGCCACCGTTAAGCGGACGCAACCTTCTGCGAAGGCACCCGACACGCAGAGTTCTTCGACACCGTGCGCGCGAAGGTAATGTTCGAGTTCTGGGTTTGAGAAAGCACTCGGGCTGGCCTTAACGATGGCCTTTACCGAGACAGCCCTCTCAAGCTGCTCATCAAGTTCCGTGCCGGAGCTTCTGGCATCAGCGGCTCCTTGTGAAAGAAGTTGGCAATTCGCGCCGTTGCGGGGAACTGGTTCAGTACCAGGATTGGATGCGCTTCGGCAAGAGCTCCATTTTATAGCACTTCGTTTGCTGTTTGAAAAACCGCCTCAGCACCGGTCCTGTCTACAGTCATATGGCCTGCTTCGCCGTTGAGGAAGTCCTTCTGAGGGTCCATGGGCAGTGCAGCAGAATTTGGTGCATGCGTGCCTTCTATCGTTCAAATTGTGGGCTGCGTGCCCTTGCGCAGCCCGTTTACGAATACAGAGTTAGGCCTGTTGTGCCGTAAGCCATGTAATGACTTCACGCGCATTATGATCAGGCGGAAATACCGGATAGAAAACTTTCCGAATAAAGCCACGTTCAGCAATGATTGTTAACCGCTTAATCAGGAGCATATCCATATACTCAAACGTTGGCAGTTTCAGTGCCCGAGCTAAGGCAAGTTGTCCGTCATTAAGCAATTCAAAGGGAAGACACAACCTTGCATGGGCTTCCTGTTGGTCTACCAAACGCTGGGCGCTTATACCAAACACCTCGACACCAAGCTGCTTTAACTCGGCGTGAATATCGCGGAAGCCACATGTCTGCGGGGTACATCCCCTGGCACCCGGTATATCATTCCAGCCGATGAGAGGTGGGCTGTCGGGACGACCCAGCATGGGGTAGAAATAAATAACCAGTGTTCCCGCACAAGCACTGAGATCTACAGATTTACCTGAAGTGCCAGTCAGCAAGACCGGAGGTAGAGCTACCCCCAGTAAATGAGCGCACGCGCCGTCATCTACTGGAACCGGTAAATTGGCGGGCAACGTGTGCAAGTCTTTGATCATGCTCCTGCCCGAAGACGATTGATTCAGCTCTAACATCAAGCTCACAGACGCGCCGCTTGCGATGCATCTCTTTGAAGCGTTTCGACATCTGGATTGCCTGGTGCTGCCGCAGAACTTCTGCCAATTAACACACAAACAATTACAACCAGAGCTGCCAGCACTTCCTTCCACGAAATCAGCTCGTGCAACAGAATCGCAGCAGCAAGGATGGTAAGAAACGGTTGCAGCAGCTGAAGCTGACCAACTCGTGCGATTCCGCCAAGAGCGAGCCCTTTATACCAAACCAGGTATGCCAAAAACATACTTACCACGCTGACATAGGCAAATCCGCATAGGCTTTGCCAACCGACAGAGGCGATGTCATGTGGCATGGTTTCAAGAGCGGGGATTAGCAGTATTGGTGCCGATATAACAAGCGCCCAGCTGATTGTTTGCCATGCGCCGAGTTCCCTTGACAGACGCGCTCCTTCGGCATAACCAAATCCAGCCGCAATCACTGCACCTACGAGCAGTAAATCCCCTGTATGAAAAGCGCCTCCGCCCGACGCGATCGAAAAAAGGATAATGGTTATACTACCCATTGTTGTAGACACCCAAAAAAGGGGCCGAGGGCGTTCACTGGCCAGCCACACACCAAAAAGAGCGGTGGATAACGGCAATAAACCAACGACAACCGCGCCGTGAGCCGCAGGTACGGTGGCCATTGCCCAGGCAGAAAGCAATGGAAAGCCAATGACCACGCCGATTGCGACTCCACCTAATCTAAGCCACTGCATTCCGATTGGCCTGGGGGCGCGAGCCACAGCGAGAGCAATACCGGCTATGGCCGCCGCAATGATTGCTCGACCGAGACCAACAAAAGTAGGATCGAGTTCGGCGACTGCCAACCGCGTAGCGGGAAGAGTGAGACTAAATCCCGCCACGCCGAGCGTGCCGAATATAGTGCTTTGCCAATGGCTCGAAAGTGTTTTCATTTTTGACCGCAAACGTAAAGCTGAAAAAGACTGCGCTTTTGCAGTATCCGTCTCGAATGCATAGTTGGCAACGTTTGGAAAAAATTGCACAGTTCTGAAAAGTGCACAAGGGACCTGCGGTTGATGCCGGCACCCACGATCAAACGAAACACACTCCCGGACGCAATTAGCCACTTATCGGTTCGGGCCCGCTCTGCAGTTTTGTCACGCGAACCGATGTAATCGCGTCAGGCAATCAAGTCCAACGGTACAGACGGCAGGCACTTCGGCGCAAACGGACCATACTGCCGATGCGGCGTGCCCAGTCCGGGCCGAAGACAATATCCTGCCTTCTGTCCGGCAGCAGGTCAAGCGGACAGCATTCAGGCGCGGCCTGCGTTAACGTCGGAAGGCGAATGGAAGTATTCGCTTTCCTCGGCAAGCTGCTTTACCAGCCGCTGCAGCACAGCAAAGCGTCCGTCGGCGGTACTGATCGGCGCACAATCCTCGCAGTGCGGGTCACCACAGGGTTGGCGGGAGTACAGCCAATACTGGATTGCACCGGCCAGTACGCCGTCGGCGATATCCCATATATCAGCTTCCTGAGCTTCGTTGGCAAGACGATTGCCCATGTCAACGGTACGATGGAAGGCCTCGTCAAAAGTTTCGTCCGAGTCGGTCTCGGGATCAGACATAATTAACCCTCGCCGATATGAAAAGAGCTGAATTGAAGTCTACCAGAACCCGCGACGTTGTTCCGATCCTGTAATAACTAGCCAGGCCTCCACGGATACATTTCCGCGCCGGCACAACACGTTCGATATCATACTCAGAAATTGCCGCTGTCCCGGGCGCTAGTTGTCGTCTGCGGCGACCGCAGCAACCAGGGCGACATCACCTGGCTTTACC
>VFSW01001109.1_pt1 | contig 40383 bp, 46 predicted proteins | sample 5358111 | NCBI WGS metagenome assembly VFSW01 (sample SAMN11554181, study PRJNA540505) | mine drainage metagenome | isolation source: sediment from site ElyBrook_90M | place: USA: Ely Copper Mine, Vershire, VT | collected 2017
GCCGGAGGACCTCTCGGCCCTCGCACGGCCGGTCCCCTAATTATGTCCCAAGGCCCCTCTCGCCCGGCCGCCTCGCGCCGCGTTCGGCCCTCGCGAGCGGCCCCGGCCCGACCGGGAGCGCGAGCAGCTGCGTTAGCCGCTCGAACGCTCGCTGGGCAAGCTCGGCATCGGACGTCTTGAACAGTAGTCGTCCGTTCCGACTCACGGTCACTTCGGGGTCGAGAGCGACGATCAGCATCACCCTCGCGTCGACGACCGCTACCCCCGCGGCCTCGAGCCGCCGCCGGGCCTTGGCGAGGTCGATCGGAAACGGGGGGTCGGGGAGGGCCTCGAGGCCCCCGCGGTTCGAGCAGACCCGGAGCGCGCGATACATGGGCCCACGGTTCCAACCAAGCCGACGGGGGTCATCTCGGTTCGCATCGGTGGCCTCGAACCCCTTAAGGCGAGGGGCCTGGCGGGGGACAACCTTACGGGAATACTCACCCCACCGGTCCAGAGACGGAGCGACTTCTGGCCGGAGTCTAGCCGAAGGCGACGCTCCTCGAGGGGATTCAGTCCCCCGGAGTACGAAGAACTCGGCCGTCGACCTACTGGAGAAGCTCGAGGGTAGCCATGCTTGTCTGGCCCTTTAGGAGCGTGGCAAACTTAGACTGGGGACATCGATGCCGGTGCGCTCTGTCCGACACCATCAGTTCATGACTAACGCGTGGAAGACCGCGCCGAGGGCCGAACGGAACGAACGGCGTAGGCCCCTCAGGGCGGGGGCCCCTACATCTCCACATCGAGGCGGCGAGTCACTCGAGATCGACGTGCATGAGTGCGGCACTCGCGGCCAACACCCTGGGCGTCCCGGTCTCCCCGCAGTTCCGGCATACCCCGAGAGAGAGAGATGCAACCAGGGACCAGGGGCGCATTCCGAGCAGTTCTTCCCCGAGTTGGGAAAGGATGACCACGGCATCGGACAATCACCAGGGAGTCTTGCTACCCATGGCCCGTACGGCCTCGATGACCGAGTGGGAGGAGCGCAAGCCGGTCTCCAGGTTCGGCGGTGGGCACATTGCAGTGGATGGTCTTGAGGGGGAGTGGGGCATGAAAGGCCGAGTGCCTGTCGGCAGACCGGACATCGGTCCCGGAGTCTCGCCTGCCGACGGTGGCGTTGTTAGGTTGTCGGACGCCGGCACTCTTCCAGGCGAAATCGTACTCGGGTCATCGGGAAGAGCCGGGCCCCAGGAACTGTTTGAAGAGAGCACCAGATGTTGCGCACGACCCCTCCCAGAAACCAACCAACCTCGGGTCCTCGGCTGGGAGCGCAGTGACCTGCGGGTTTCGTTCCTACATGCCGTCGGTCGGAAAGATACCGGGCTTCGCTACATTTATCTCTTCTACAGCGTCCCGAAGCTAGGTCACTGGGATGGGGGGATTCGGACCGATTCTCTCGGCTTATTCGCTTTCCCAGTACTGTTTTCGACCGTTCGGAAGGCGGATTCCTGCGAGACTAGTAGTCGACACGTCCACGGGAGTAGTTCATGTTCCGTAGCAGTTCCAAGCTTCTAGAGCAAGCGAACGACCTGGTGAAACAGGGTAACTTCGCGAAAGCCGAAGAGAGGTATTCGGACGCCGCCGCCAAGCTGACCCGCGAGGGGGATTCGACAAATGCCCAGCTCGCGATGGCGTACGCGGCCTTTTTGGCTTTAGCGCGCGCGGGAGGCGACCCCGCGATTTACGGGCGCGCTGCACAGTCGTTGCAGACTCTAGGGGGCGCCACTCTCAAGATTGGACTGCGGGATGTTTCGGCCTCGTCACTCTCTAACGAGGTCGCCATCCTCGGCGAGGACTTGGCCGCGGTGATGATGCCGAGTCAAAGTGTCATCGAACAGACGAATCGTGCCCAGAGGCTTCGCGAAGTGGGATTGCGATACCAGTCGGTCATCCGGACCAACGTGATTCTCACCAAGGAGATGTTCCAGAAGGAGACGGGCACCGGTGCCTCTCGCGCGTTTACGCTCTTCGCCCTCTCCGAGGAGATGATGGGCGAATCGACCGTGTTCACCGACCCGAAGAAGGCAGGGGAGCACTACCAACAAGCCAGTCTCTTCTGGGAGCAGGCCGGAGTCAAGCAGGCTTCCGCGGACGCGCGGAGCCGGGCGCAGCAATACCAGAAGTCGGCCAAGTGCTGGTTCTGCGGTCGTGAGGTGACGGGACAAGGTGTGAGCTTTTTCCAGCTACCGTCGGAACTCACGCTCTCCCTCACCAAGACTGAGTCCGCGGCGGTGCTTCCTTCCTTTGACAACGGGACGAACCAGATCTTTTCGTGCCGGGGCTGTAACTCGACCATGAACACGCTTTCGGACAGCTGGGCTCAGAAACGGGCCCAAGAGGTTTACACCAAGCTCGAAGCGGAGATCGAGGTTCTCCGGAAACAGATTCAGAACATGCGGAGGTAAAATTGACTCAGGAGCTCCAGTCACTTCGGTGCCGCTACTGCTCTGCTCCCTTAGAAGCGCCCGCGGCCGGAGTCGAGACAGTCGTGTGCCGCTCGTGCGGAACGGCCCAGAAGCTGCTTGACGCCCGACAGTATCTCGAGGAACTCAAGCTAAGCGTTTCAGAATGGCTCCGGAAGGCCGTACCCGTCGGGATGGACCTCTCCCACAGTGCGAACGTCGACCCCGTGGCCCGATACGGGGTCTTCGTCAATAATGTCAAGCCGCGGCTCGACACTGAATTCACGGAGTACCGCTTCAACATGGCGTCGCTCCTTTCCCAAAACCTCACAACTTTTCCGTATATTCTGAACGATCAGATTCATCCTTCGAACGACCCGAAGGAGGTCTTCTCTTTTCAAGCCAAGGTGCAATCGGTCTATCCGCTGGCCGTGAATCCAGAAGCCAAGAAGGCGGTCGACGATGCAAACGCAGTAGCTGTGTCGTATGCCTACCTCCTGAACAACGCCAAGCTCCTCCACGAGCCGAAGGGTGACCGCTTTGCCCTCATGGCGGATAACTTCTCGTCCGCCGCGAAGGCGATGGAAGCTGCGAACGAGATGTACCCTGGTCTGGTAGAACGCCTTCAGGCGAACGCGCTCAGTGCCACCGCGTCGGACGCTTTCGTCAACGGCAAGCTGCCCGAATCGCACAGGAATTCTTCCAGGGCCTTGGCGCTCTATGAGACAGCGGGTGGGTTGGCGGCATCCAGCATGACCTCGACCGTGATGAGCCAGGCCATACGAGATGAACGTCTCATCGCTGACTCGATCATGTCGCTGACCCAAGCCAGTACGGGCGATTCGATGGTAGATGCCAAGCTGGTGACTCAGGTACAGGCAATCGTCGGAGTCCTTCAATCGTTCCCTCAAGTTTACTCGAACCCTACCCGGGTGCAGGGGATCATCTCTCGGCTCCAGACTACGATTGCCGCTCGCAAAGCCATGGCCACCATGCGGGTGCTCCCCGGTAGCGGGAACCTCCTGTACCCGTTCTGGGTAATCGACCTCAAGTACAGCTTCTCGACCGGAGCTCTCTGGACTAAGAAAGGCAAAGAGGTTTCCGAGCTTCTCCTTGTCGCGGCCGACGCCTTTGCCGGGGGTGCTTGGAATTCGCCGGGGGCTGTGAGCGATGTCTTCCGGGCGCGGGCTAAGGGTGGAGTCCTCGATGGGCTAACGGGCAAGGAGACTTCCATCAGTGGGGGGGGACTCTCGACGCTGCTGGCCCAGGCCACGAACTCACATCTCTCGATGCCGGCCATCCCTGCCCTGTCGAGCGAAAACGACGCGGCGGAGATGGCAACAAGCTACCTCAACACAACTATCAACAGTGATGCCAAGGTTCGAGACAAACTTCGGCTCTCCGCCCCGCGGGTCGTCGAGCTCGCCTATGTCCCCACCCAGTACGACGGACAGCGATTCTCGTTTCCGCAGCTGGGAGCAATGGCGCCGCGAGAGACTGGGAACGCCACAGTGCTCGCGGGGTTGAGCGTGTAATACCATGACCGATTCTCTCTGGTCCCCGGGACTCATCGCGGCAATTGTCATCGCTGCGTTCGGTTTCGTCATTGCAATACTCGACCCTTCTCACTGGTATGCGATGGTGCCCATGTTCATCGGGGCGGCGGGAGTTTACCTCCTTGCCACGGCTTCCCAGCGACCTCTATCCCCAACGGAGCCGGCATCGGGGCGCGCACAGCCGTTCTTCGGTGCGCCTTCCTCGGTCTTTACTGCAGGCTGGGGAACTATTCTGCTCGTCACTGGGGCGTTGCTCCTAGTGGCCACCTATGTCTCTGGTCTCGGGTTCTACCTCCTTTACGTGTGGATTGCCGTGACCGTCATCGTCGTGTTTTTTGGGGCTCAGAGCGGGAGGGCAAGAAACCATGGCTAGTAGCGGCGGACACGCCTACGACCGAGTGAAACAGAGTCGAAGTGCCTGGGAGAGGGTTCTCCTGATGATACCCGGATATCGGGGGTACCGGGGCCGCGACCTCATCCGCGACACGGATCAATTGGTCCGTGATGCAGTCGCACTAGAGCTCCGCAAAGCCCTCGGAGCGCTCAAGGACGCGTACAAGTCCCTTGTAAACGGTGGCAACGACGTGCTGGCATCAGAGGTCGACTCCGCCGTCCGTATCTTGGACAGACTGCAGCAAGCGATCGCTCATGCATCTCGAGGGTACTCGGGCCGGTGGGATGGGGCGAAGATCCTGGACGCACAGCTCGACCGAGCGATCGAGTTCGATGATTCGCTGCTCGACGGCGCCCGGAGGATCGGATCCGACATCGGAGCCTTCCGCGCGGAGACCTCCGCCAAGCTTCTCGAGACCGTCCGGTCCGACCTGGAGGCGCTCGACCGAACGTTCATCGCACGCAAACAGGTGATGATCGGGATCGAAGAACTCGGCAAGTCAGAGGGTAGACCATGAGCAGCGGACCTATGCAAAAGCAAGTCATCGAGTGGCAGACCCCAGGGGCAGACGACATTGTCTTTCGCTGGCCCAACGAGAACTTCGCCCTGGGGAGCCAACTAATCGTTCACGAGTACGAAGCCGCCGCGTTCATGCGGGACGGCAAGTTGATGGACGTCTTCGGTCCGGGCCGCCATGTCCTCACGACCCAGAACCTGAGGGTGCTCACTTCGATATACAATCTGTTCGGCGGCTTCCGGGACGCCGCGGGTCAGCGGGATACCCCGTTCAAAGCGACGCTCTTCTTCGTGCAGCAAAAGATGTTCCCCAGCCGTTGGGGGCTCCGGTTGAACGTTCGGGCCGATCCCCAGTTTGATACCATCTTCATTCCGATGATGGCTAACGGCGGTTATCAATTCCGGGTGGCGGATCCTCCCGTCTTTCTCCAGCAGCTCGTGGGTGGTCTATCCAGCTTCACTTCCGACTCCGTGAACTCGTATATCCGGATGTTCCTCGTCGAACGGCTGACCCAGAACTTCGCGAAGTACTTCTTCACCGAGGTCTACGGCAAGCTCGAAGGGGTGTCCACTCAGGCCAAAGTGAACACGGCTGAGGCGTTCACTCAACGGGGACTCGAGTTGCTTGACCTGAAGATTGAGTCAGTGGACACGGACGATGACTCAAAGGCCCAGCTCAACCGTGTGCTGGGATTCACGGGAAAAAGCTCGGATGCCTTCCTGAAGGCGGAGCAGATCCGGATCATGGAGACGTTCGCCCAGAATCCACAGGGCGGCGGGACGATGGGAGGACAGATGATCTCGGTTCTGCCCCTCGGTGCGATGGCGGGGACAATGCAATCCGTGCTGACCCCTTCGGCCTCCGGTCCACAGGTGGTCGTCCAGTGCGCGAAGTGCGGGGCGCATGCATCCACCGATTCGGCGTTCTGCCCAAAGTGCGGTACTCCGCTCAAGCCGACGGCAGGACCGAACGCCCCGACCTCGGCTCCCGACCCTCCGCCTCGAGGAGCGGCTTCGTCGAGTGCTCCGTCCGCCTCAGCCGCTCCCGGCCGTTATGCTGCGTGTCCGTACTGTGGAAAGGATTTGGCCTTACCTAAAACTCCGAAATTTTGTCCCTACTGTAAGGAGCCTCTATCCTGAAGGAGAAAAGAAACATGGGTGGAATACGACGCATCGTGGGCGGCGGCATACTGCTGATCTTCGCGTTGGGACTCTTCGCGATACCATTTGGAATCGGACTCGTGCTAGGACTGCCATTCCTCCTAGTGGCACTACTGCTTATCGCTTGGGGCGTGTTGTCTTACACCAAGGAGCGCACCCGGGCGCCGTCGGCTCCCGTGTTCAGCCAATCGGCGACTCCGACCCCGTCCACTTGCAAGAGTTGCGGTGCGACCAATATGCTCGGGGCGACTCGCTGTTCCAAGTGCGGTTCTGCCCTCTGAGCCAGGTGATGCGCGGGGAGGATGCCCGAGCGCACGACCCGGCAAGGCTAGTGGGCCGTAACTGAAATGAGTACATTATTGTACCCGCTTGCGTTACGCCCTTCATGCGTCGGGCGCCGTCGATCACCCTGACCCCCGAAGAACGCCGAGAACTCGAGCACTGGTCTCGCGGCCGATCGGTCCCTCAACGCCTGGTCCTCCGCTCCCAGATCGTCCTGCGCGCCGCCGACGGTCAGTCCAACCGGCAGATTACCGAGGACCTGCGCACCAACCCTATCACGGTGGGACGGTGGCGCTCTCGCTTCGCCCTCCTCCGTATTCCCGGAATCCGACGGGATGCTCCTCGACCGGGTCGACGACCCGAACTCTCGCCCGAGATCGTCCAGCGCATCGTGGACCGCACCCTCCACTCGAAGCCGCGGGGAGAGACCCACTGGTCAACCCGCACGCTCGCCGCAGAGCTCGGCGTGAGCCACATGACCGTCCACCGGGTCTGGGTGGACCACCATCTCCAACCCCACCGCGTGCAGTCATTCAAGCTCAGCACCGACCCTCGCTTCGAGGAGAAACTGGTCGACGTGGTGGGGCTTTACCGCAATCCTCCCGAGAGGGCGATCGTCTTCTCGGTCGACGAGAAACCTCAGGTCCAGGCACTGGAGCGCACTCAAGCGGTGTTACCCCTAGGTCCCAACTTCCCGGAGGGTCGTCCCCACGACTACGCACGCCACGGGACGATCGACCTGTTCGCGGCGCTCAACATCCTCGATGGGACGGTAGTGACCGAATTCCACCATCGGCATCGGCACCAGGAGTTCCTCTCCTTCCTCCAGCGGCTCGATGACCTCACCCCCCGCGATCTCGCCGTGCATGTGATCATGGACAACGCGAGCTCCCATCTGACCGAGGAGGTCGAGCGATGGCTCCGCCGGCACGCGCGGTTCCAACTCCATCAGGTACCGACCGGATCGTCCTGGCTGAACGCGGTGGAGGGGTGGTTCTCGAAGCTCACCCGAAAGGCGCTCCTTCGAGGGAGCTTCCGCAATGTGGCCTCGTTGAAGCGTGCGATCGAGGAGTATGCGGAAGTCAGCAACGAGCGAGCCCAACCGTTCGTGTGGACCAAGGACGCTGAGACGATCCTGCGGAAGGTCCGCAAAATACAACGTCTGTCAGTTACGGCCCACTAGACCAAGAGCCGATGAGCCCGAACAGCGGGGCTCCCGGCATGCACGGCCGAGGGCCCTGCTTACTCAGCCGATCAAGGCCAGGATTCCGCGAGTCGGCCGGGCCCGCGTTTGGCCCAACCGCGTCCGAGGAACTAGAGCAGGACTGACTTGCGTACGCATTCGTCCAAGATTGACTCGACGTCGACCCGCTCTTCTTCGCGCAGAATCTGGACGAGGTTCGAGCGCGTCGCGGGCTTGTCCGGTACGGCTTGGCAGCAGACCCCCGGGCGGGTCGAGATCCCGTAAGTACCGAGGGCTTTCGCGGCCTGCTCGATCTCCTGCTTATCGAGCCCGATCAGCGGGCGAACGATCGGCAAGCGGACCGAGGAGGTCGCACTGCGCATATTGGACAGCGTCTGGGAAGCGACCTGGCCGAGTGCCTCGCCGGTCACGAGGAACGTCGCGTTCTCCCGTTCCGCGATCCGCTCGGCGGAGCGCCACATGAATCGGCGGCAGAGTACGCACCCGACGTGGCGGTCGGTGTTCCGCATCAGGGTCACCTGGGTCGACCCGTGGGGGACGAGGTAGAGCGGGATCGGCTGCGAGTACCGGGCCCGCAGGAGCGCGAGGTGGTCCACGACCTTCTCGAGCGGGGTATCGTCCGTGAACGGGCGGTTGTCCATGTGGACCGCGACCATCTCGTGGCCCTGGCGTAGCACGAGGTTGAGCGCGACCGGCGAGTCGATCCCGCCACTCATGAGCATCACGCCGCGCACCATGGTCGCCCTCTACGTCCCCCTCCGCTATTTTAGGGGTGCGCCGCGCCCGGGCGGCGCGGAGGTAAATACCGCGTCGCGGTCGTTCGCACGATGGCCGAAGAAGCGACTGCGCCGGTCGACCTCTACTGCCGCGACGAGGGGACCGGTCCGACGATCCTGCTGCTCCACGGGGTGGGAGGCAACCACACCGTCTGGAATGCGGTCCTGCCGAGCCTCGCGAAGCAGTCCCGCGTCCTCGCGCCCGACCTCCGGGGCCACGGCCGCAGTCCGGCGCCCACCGACTCCCGCTACTCGTTCCTCGAGTTCGAGGGAGACCTCGGCCGGCTCCTGAAGGAACGTGCGACCGGTCCGGTTCACCTCGTGGGACTGAGCGGCGGGGCCCTCCTCGCCCTTCGCATCGCCCTCGACCACCCGGACGCCGCGCGCAGTCTCGTGCTGATCAGCGGGTCCGCCTACACCGATTCCCATACGCGAGCGGTCGCGGACCGGTGGGCGGAGGTCTACGCGAAGGAGGGGCCGGACCCGTTCGCCCTGCGCCTCCTCAAGGACCTGTACTACCCGGATTGGATCGAGGCCCACATGGACTTCGCCGACACGCTGCGCGAGCAGGTGAAGCACCAGGAGTTCGGCCCGGCGACTCGCTGGGCTCGGACGATGAAGGAGTTCGACGAGCGCCCGCGCATCGCCGGCCTCAAGGTCCCGACCCTCATTATCCAGGCGATGGACGATGCCGTGGTGGATGCCTCCCACGGGAGGATCCTCCGGCAGTCGATCCCGGGCGCCCAGATACGCATCCTCGCCGAGACCGGCCACATGATCCCGGTCGAACGACCTCGGGAAACGGTCGACGCGATCGGCGCCTGGATTCGACGGGTCGAAACAGGGGCCCCGAGCTCACCGTCCCCCGCGGGCCCCGATTCTCGGGCTTGAGTTAGTTTATCATCTGTGCATTCCATCGAGGAAGCGATGGTCGATCCGGGGTCCTCCGAACTTCGCCAGCGGATCGACGAGCTCGACCGCGAGCTCAAGGCACTGCGCGGTCGCCTCGCCGCCCTCGAGCGCCTCATGGGGGCCGGGTCCGAACACCCCACAGACGAAACCACCGTCCGGAAAAAGGTCGTCTACGACTGGCAAGGGTGATCCGTGTCGGCCCCTCGGGCGGCCCCCCTCGGCGCGGCGCCCCTCGCCCTTATGGATCTCGTCGCTCGGTTTCCCGTCCTTACCCCGCCGGTCTCCGCGGCCGGCGCGGCCGTGACCCTCGTCCTTCGGGAAGGACGAGCGGAGGTCGAGACGCTGCTGATCGTTCGGGCCTCGAACCCGGAGGACCCCGCCTCGGGCCAGGTCGCCCTACCGGGTGGGCACGTCTCGGACGGGGACGGCTCGCTTGCGACCACCGCGCTCCGCGAGCTTGAAGAAGAGGTGGGGCTCGGGCTCGCGGATCTCGTGGGGCCCCCCTGCTTCGTCGCGCTCCGCCCGGCCCCGCGCTTCGGCCTCACGGTCGGCGTGTTCGCCGCGGCGCTCGGACCGGTCGCCGCACCGCCCGCCCCGAGAAGCCCGGGGGAAGTGGCCCACGTGTTCTGGCTCCCCCGGTCCGCGCTCGCGGAGACCCGACGGGTAGTCCGGGAGACCCACCTCGGCCCCCGCGAGGTGCACGCCACGGTCGCTCACGGCGAGGTTCTGTGGGGATTCACCCGGCGCGTACTGCGGGACTTCTTTGGATTCCCGGCCGAGGAGGTCCTCGCGGGGCCCGGCGGGCCACCGCCGTTCGGCCGCCCCGGGTCTTCCCCCACGTAGGAGTCGGTGGTCCCGACTCCCCCTGGCCACGAGCGTTTGACGCGCCCGCCCTCCGGTCCCGCTCCGAACGGTGGCCGGCGAAGACCAACCATTTAAATACCTCCTTAAATACTCCCGCGCCGAGGGATTTCCTTGGTCAAGATCCGAATCGAGAACGTCGTGGCCTCGACGTCCCTGGGCGATGTGCTCGACCTGCAGTCGATCGCCCTCGGCCTCGACGGCGCGGAGTACGAGCCCGAGCAGTTCCCCGGCCTCATCTACCGATTGAAGCAGCCGAAGACCGCGATCCTCCTCTTCCGTTCGGGAAAGGTCGTGTGCACCGGCGCAAAGAGCATGCACGAGGTCGAGGAGTCGATTCGCACCGTCGCGGCCCAGATCAAGAAGGGCGGCCAGAAGATCAACATGCACCCGAAGATCGAGGTGCAGAACATCGTCGCGAGCTCCGACCTCGAGAGCGAGATCAACCTCAACGCGATCGCGGTCACCCTCGGCCTCGACCGTGTCGAGTACGAACCCGAGCAGTTCCCCGGCCTCGTCTGCCGCATCGAGGAGCCGCGCGTGGTCGTCCTTTTGTTCGGCAGCGGGAAGCTGGTCTGCACGGGCGCGCGCAAGCCGTCCGACGTCGAGGTCGCCGTGAAGAAGATCACGAAGGAGCTCCAGGGCGCGGGCCTCCTCCGCTGATCCGTCTCCGGACACGGGGCGTGACGCTTCCCCCGGGATTGCCGGTTGTCGACCACCACTGTCACCTATCCCCGGCCGGGGAGGGGGTCACGGCGGCGAAGCGCTTCCGCGCCGCCGGCGGTACTCATTTGTTCCTCGCGACGCAGAACTACGCGGCGCGCGTCCCGCGGTCGGTCGACGACTACCGGGCGCAGTTCGAGACCACCGAAGCGCTCGCCCGTCGAGTGACGGCCGAGGCCGACGTGGTCGTCTACTCGGTCGTCGCGCCGTACCCAATCGACCTCGTCCGCGTCGCCCCCGAACTCGGAGTGGCAGCGGCGCTGGAGCTGCACCTTGCCGCGCTCGACCTCGCCGGCCGCTGGGTGCGAGAGCGACGCGCGGTGGCGCTGGGCGAAGTCGGACGTCCGCACTTTCCCGTTTCGCCCGAGATCGGCTCGGCGATCGAGACCGCGTTCCGGCACGCCCTCGTGGTCGCGCGCGAGTCGAACTGCCCCGCCATCGTCCACAGCGATGACCTCGACACCGCCGGAGTTCGCGAGCTCGCATCTCGGGGCGCCGAGGCCGGGGTTCGGGCCGGTCGCGTGGTGAAGCATTATGCCCGGGCGCGCTTCGCGCCGGCCGACCGGAGTCCGGTGACGCCCTCCTACCTCGCCCGACGGGAGCTCGTTCGCGAGGTCCTCCACGACCCGGCGCCCTGGTTCCTCGAGACCGATTTCCTCGACGACCGGAAACGGCCGGGAGCGGTCCTCGACCTGGCGACCGTTCCCCGGCGGGCCGCCGCGATCGCCCAGGGCTCTCCCGCGGACGGGGAGCTCCTCTGGATCCCGTTCATGGACTCCGTGGAAAAGGTCTACGGATTCCGTCCCGAACCGCGGGCCGGGAGCGCCCCGTGAGCGCCCGACGACCGAAGCGAGGCACCCTCGTAGCCCTCGAAGGGATCGACGGGGCCGGGAAGTCGACCCTCATTCGAGGGCTCGCCGCCGCTCTCCGCCGTCGAGGCTTCTCGGTCGCCTGTCGCCGGGAACCGTCCGACCCGAGGCTCGGGGAGCTCGCGCAGCGCGTGAGTCGGGAAGACGCGTGGACCGGCGCCGTCTACTTCACGGTCGATCGCTACCTCGCGCGCCCCAACCTCGAGCGCGCTCTCGCCGGGCACGACTTCGTCCTGAGCGACCGGTCGTTCTACTCGACCCTCGCCTACCAGGGCAGCGTGCTTCCGCCCCGCGAACGACGACGCCTCGACGAGCTCGAGCGGGGCGCGACCGTCGTCCCCGACCGAGTGCTCCTCCTCGACCTCTCGCCGCGGGAGGCGCTCGGACGGCTGGGCGGCCGCCGCGAGGCCCGCGGGCCGCTCGAACGGCTCCGCATCCTCCGACGGGTCGCCCGGGCCTACCGCGACCTTGGGCGAAACCGTCGCTGGACTGTCCTCGATGCCCGGCGTCCGTCCGCCGAGCTCGTGAGGGCGGCCGTCGCGGCGCTCCGGCTCCCCCGGGCGCGGCGGACGGCCCGTCCGGGCCGGCAGCGAAGATGATATGGCCCGCTCCCGTGCGGCGAAGCGCACGGTGACCCCTGTGGCACGGATCCTGCTCAAGGAGGAGACCCTCGACCCGTCGTTCGTACCGCCCCGGCTCGTCCGGCGGGAGAAGGAGCTCGAGCTTACCTTCCGACGCTACCGGGAGGCGCTCGGGAAGGGACTCCCGTACCATCTGCTGCTCACCGGCGGGGTCGGCAGCGGAAAGACCGCGCTCGCGCGACGACTCGGCGTCGACCTCGAGCGGGGCGGTCGGCTCGGGGGCTTCCCGCTCAAGGCCGCCTACGTGAACTGCTGGCGCCGGGCGAGTGACCGCACGGTGATGCTCGACCTCCTGCGGACGGTGAACGTCTCGCTGCCGGATCGTGGCTACAGCCTCTCCGAGATGCTCGACGTCTTCGAGCAGGGGATCCGCCGCCAGCCCCAACACCTGCTCGTCCTCCTGGACGAAGCGTCGAGCCTCGTCCGCCAGGAGACGAAGCTTGTCTACCTGCTCACGCGCTCCCACGAGGTCGAGCTCGGCTCGATCTCGCTCGTCCTGATCGCCACCGAGGACCTCTTCCCGTACCTCGACCCGGCGAGCCGGTCGGGCTTCGGCGTGACGCACCGGCTCTCGCTGGCCCCGTACGACCGGGCCGCGCTCGTCGAGATCCTCGCGGCGCGGGCCGAGCTCGCCTGCCGGCCCGGCAGCGTCGACCGGGAGGTCCTTGACCAGATCGCTCGCATCGCCGCGCCGAACGGGGACGCCCGGTTCGCGCTCGAGCTGCTCAACGGTGCTGCCCACGCGGCCGAGGACGCGGGCGCCGATGCGGTCTTGGCCGAGCATGTCCGGCGGGCGAAGGGCTCGCTCCTCCCCACGGTGAGTGAGTCTCAGCTCGAAGCGCTCTCCACGAACCAGCTCGGAGTTCTCCTCGCGATCTCGCGGACGCTGAAGCGCCGCGGGGGGTCGGTGACCAGCCAGAAACTGAGGGTGGGCCACTCGGCCCTCCTCGAGGAGCTCGGCGCGCCCACGATGAGCCGAACTACGTTCTGGCGGACGCTCAAGGAGCTCGAGCGGGACGGCCTCGTGACGCTCGAGAACGCGGGGACGGGCGAGTCGAGCCAGGTCGCGATGGACGAGCTTCCGGCGAGCTATCTTTCGACGCTACTCGAGGAACGGCTCGGCCGGGGCCGCGCGGGCAAAGGCTAAGCCGCCTCCGCCCGTCCTCGGGCCGTGGCGACCTCGACCGTGCCGGCCGGCGAGCTCTCTCGGCTCCCGGAGTGGATCCGGGTTCGACCGCCCCGCGGTGCGCTCTACCCCGAGGTCCGTGGTCTCCTCGAGGAACTGGGACTCGGAACGGTCTGCCGCGCGGCCCGGTGCCCGAACCTCTCGGAATGCTGGTCGGAAGGGTCGGCGACGCTGATGCTGCTTGGCACGGAGTGCACCCGCCGCTGCGGGTTCTGCGCGGTCCCGACGCACTGGCCGCGCGGCCGCGTCGATGCGACCGAGCCGGCCCGGGTCGCGGAGGCGGTTCGGCGCTGGGGGCTCCAGTACGTAGTGCTCACGCAGGTCTGCCGCGACGACCTTCCCGACGGCGGTGCTCGGCACCTCGCGGAGACCGTGGGGCGCATCCGGGCGGAGTCGCCGGGCACGCACGTCGAGCTCCTCATCGGAGACCTCGGCGGCTCCTCGGGAGCGCTCGAACCGCTCTGGAGCCACCCGCCGGACGTGCTCGCCCACAACCTCGAGACGACGCGCGAGCTCTCCGGGAAAGTCCGCGACCCGCGGGCGGGCTACGACCGCTCGCTCGCGGTCCTTGCCTCGGCTCGCCGGCAGGGCCCGGAGGACCTCGTGACGAAGAGCTCGATCATGCTCGGATTGGGCGAGACCGACACGGGCCTTCGGGCTGCGTTCGGGGACCTTCGGCAGGCCGGCGTCGACCTGCTGACCCTCGGCCAGTACCTCCGGCCCGGCGCGGAGCACGTCCCGGTAGCACGCTACGTCCCGCCCGAGGAGTTCGCCGGATGGAAAGCGCAAGCGATCGGCCTCGGTTTCGCGGGCGTCGAGGCGGGCCCGCTCGTGCGAAGCTCCTACCATGCAAAGGAGCTTTATCGCCGGGCGTACGCCGCCCGCGGAGGCTGAACGACCGATGGCCAAGAAGGTCCGTAAGAAGCTCGAGGAGGAAGAGGCCGCGGCGTTCGAGTTCCCGGTCTTCGACGAGGTTGCGTTTGTCGCAAAGGAGTTCGAGATGATGGGAGCGCTGCTCGTCGCGGGGACGATCACTGCCTTCCTCGGGATCCTGGGCTGGGTCCTCACCGTCGTGGGCCTCTCGGTCTACGTGCCGCTCGGGCTCGGATTCCTCGGGCTCATCGCGAGCCCGTTCGTGCTCCGGCGCGTCCGGTCGAAATCCCACCTCTACACGAAGGGGGACTGGGCCGGACTCATCGCGATGGAGTTCTTCGGCTGGATGGCGCTCTGGTTCGTCCTGCTCAACGTCTCGCCCCACGCCCTTTGAGGGCGGCGCCTACGCCCGGTCGAGCCAAGGGAGACGCTTTCCGAGGAGCACGCGGAGCGCGTCCGCGATCGCCGGGACCTCGGGCGTCTCGCGCAGCGACCGGATGTCGGTCGCGGTGGGGTCGGCCGGGGTAAGATCCTTCCCGAGGGAGAGACGGGGGAACACGGCCCGAAGGACTCCCTCGACGTGGCGCTCGGCGACGCGCGTCTCGACCCCGAGACTGCCGTCCTCGCGGACGTAGGGCCCCTGGAGGACGGGCGCGTCCTTCGCGCTCCACTTGTCGAGGAACTGTCCGACCCGGTCGATCCCCGCCGGTGGCCCGTCCTGGCGGCGGACCGCGGCCCGGTTCCGGTGCGCGACCTCGAAGAGCAGGTAGACGTGGGCCGGGTCGGTCGCCGCGGACGAGCCGAGGAGCTCGAATCCCGAACGTCCGAGCTCCTGCGCGATTGCGCGCTCGGCCTTGCGGACCTGGGGGAACAACGTGTCGTCGACGAGATCGGGGCGCGGCAGCGCGACGACGGTGACGTGGCTGTCCCGCTCCCGTACGAGCGCCTCTGCATCCGCCCGGGAGAACGGCCGGACGGGCCGAGGCTCGAACCATGCCTCGCTGGGTGCGTCGAGGTAGGCACCGGCCGCGAGGACCAGCGTCGCGAGGTTGCGTCGGGAGAGGGCGCTTGCGACGTTGCGGTTCGGATCGACCGGGTCGGCGAGGATCAGGGCGACCTCCTCGGGCAGGCGCGGCGGCTCCCGACCGGCTTCGGCGAGACGAACGGGGATCCGCCAGTGCCGCGCGGCGAGGAGGAGGGTCCGAAGCGAGCCGAAGCGCAGCACGAGCAGCTCGACCAAGTAGCCCGAGAGCCCCTCGGTCTTCGCCTCGGAACCGTAGATGCCCAAGCGCCGGAGGAACTGCTTCGTGAGCCGCACCTCAGTGACGAGCTCGGGGGTTTCGCGCTCGGCCAGGTACGCCTGGTGGAACGGTGTGCGGTCGACCGGCGAGAGCGGTCGGGACGGGTCGTCCACGGCGTAGCCGGGCACGGCGTCGACCTCGAACAGCTCGTACCGGCCGCGCAGGTACGGATGCTCGGCATAGCGGACCCGCGGCTCGGTGAGCACCGCGTGGCCGAGCGCGAGCCCCTCCTCCCGCAGGCGCTCGCGGGGGAGGTCGGGCGGGAAGAGCAGGAAGAGGTCGATGTCCAGGCGGTCGGAGAGGAACGTACCTCGCGCCGCGCTACCCGCGACGAGCGCCCGTACGAGCGGGCTCCCGCGCGCTCGGGCCGCCTCCTCCACCGTGCGGACGAGCTCGACCCGAACGCGGGCGACGCGGTCCAGGAACTCGGCCGAGGGCGCGATACGCGCCGCGGCCGAGGCCTCGACCCGGTCGGCGGCGCGGGCCGCTTCGGGGGTCATCCCGGGGCCGCTCATCGGTCTTCGCTGGACCGTCGCGCCCAGATGAAACCTCCCCTCGAAACGTCGGAAGGGGGGCCAGCGCTTATCGGTCGCGGGGCCTTTCGAGTAGGTGAGCCCATGGCGGCGCTCGTCGGCCACCCGGCCACCCTCTACGAACCGCTCGACGGCGGCAAGGTCCGCTGCACCGCGTGCGCGCGCTATTGCACGATTCCCGAGGGATCGCACGGATTCTGCTTCGTCCGCAAGAACGTGGGGGGTCGGCTGGTGCTCCTGAGCTATGGCATCGCCTCCGCCGTCCAGGTCGACCCGGTGGAGAAGAAGCCGCTCTCGCACTTCCGGCCGGGGACGCGCGTCCTCTCCATCGGCACGGTCGGCTGTAACTGGCGATGCCAGTACTGCCAGAACGCCGAGATCTCCCAGGAACGCGAGGTCACCGGTCGCCCGCTCTCTCCTCGGGACGCGGTGGCAGTGGCGAAGCGGTACGGCTGCGAGGGGGTCACGTTCACCTACAACGAGCCGACGATCTTCGCGGAGTACGCCCTCGATGTGATCCGGCTCGCCCATGACGCGGGGCTCTTCGCGAACTTCGTCACGAACGGCTACATGACCCCCGAAGCGGTGGAGTGCCTGGGCCCGCACCTCGACGCGGTGAGCATCGACTTCAAGGGGAGCGGCGAGGCCGGATTCCTGCGCAAGTACATCGCGGCGAAGGGCCCCGAGCCGATCTACGAGAGCGCGGTCGGCCTCCGTCGCCGCGGCGTGCACATCGAAGTGACCGACCTCATCGTGCCGCGCGTCGGCGAGTCCGTCGAGGCGACCCGGCGGCTCGCGCGGTTCGTCCGGGAGGAGCTCGGGCCCGCGACACCGTTCCACCTCTTGCGCTTCCACCCCGACTACCGGATGCTGGACCTGCCGGAGACGCCGGTCGCGACCTTGGAGCGCCTGCACGCCGTCGCGAAGGCCGAGGGGCTCGAGTACGTCTACCTCGGGAACGTCTGGGGCCATCCGCTCGAGCACACGTACTGCCCGAAGTGCGACGCGGTCGCGGTCCATCGCTTCGGGTTCACGATCCGATCCTGGAACCTCGACGCCGAGAACCGCTGCCGCGGCTGCGGCCACCGGATCCCGATCGTCGGTTGGCTTTCGGAGCGGTACCTTCCGACGCTCGCGACCCCGGTGCGGTAGCGGCGGGGCCGCGGGGCCGGAGCGCGAGGCCCGGATGAGGGCGGGCCTCCACGACGAGGTGGAGCGGGAGGGTGCGGAGGTAGGGACCTTGCGGGCTCGTACGGACGGCCTCGGGTCGCGGGGCGGGCTCCTCGAGACGAGTGATCGCGAAGCCGCAGTCGCGCAGGAGCCGGGAGTAGGTGGCGAGCGTTCGGTGGTAGGAAACCGTGAACGCCGTCTCGGTCTCCGAGATCTTCCACGGGACCTGTACCGAACGCTCCTCGCGGTAGTTCCGGACCTTCCGCCAAATGACGTCGTGCCAGTGGCCGTCCGGCTCGCGAACGCGCTCGACGATCCATCCCGAGCGCTCGTCGAGGTCGAAGCAGGGATGCGAGACCGAGAAGACGAACCGACCCTCGGGGGCGAGCACGCGCGCCACCTCCCGGATCGCGCCCTCCGCATCCGGAATGTCGAGGAGTGCCATGTTGGCCACCACGAGGTCGAAACTCCCGTTGGTGAGGCCTTCGAGGTGCGTTGCGTTCCGTTCGAGGAATCTCGCACCGGAGGGGCGGGCCCGCTCGCGGCGTCGGGCATGGTCCACGCTGCGAGGGGAGAGGTCGATCCCTACCGCGACCGATGCGCCATCGCGCGCGAACCGCCGGGTCAGGTAGCCGTTCCCGCACGCGAGGTCGAGCACCCGCATTCCACGGACCCGGCCCACGACGCGGAGGAGCGTTGGGTCGATGATCGCCCGGTGCCAGAGATCCCCTCGCTCGCCCATGCGCTGGTCGCGCCAGTCGGCCAGGTCGTTCCAACCTTCCCGCACCACGATCGATCGCACTCGCCCCGGGCCGCGCGAGGGCGGCGTCCCGTCTGGTCTTCGCCTCAACCCTCGCCTCGGATATCGGTTGGGGGGCCACGTCCCACGAGCAGGCCGCCGTCTGAGATAGTTCGTGAGCGCCTCCCGGCCTCGGCGTCGATCGCAACGGGGAGGGTTTCCCCCCGGGACGTCCGGGGCGCGGTGCGATGCCACGGTTCCCAAGCCGATCCGGACGCGGCCGAACCGGGCCAGCAGGGCGGCCGAGAGGTGGCCAGCGGTCGAGCCACGGTAGCTCCCCGGGTCCCCGCGCTGGAGCGCGTTGAGGCCTTCGGGGTTCCGGGACCGAGAAAGCGCCACCGACCGCTGCCCCGCGCACGCCTCGCGGGCCCGCGCGCTCCCGATCGAGCCCGCCCGTTTCCGGCCCGGTACCGGCACATTCTCCGCGATGACCCGGATCCGCCTCCGCACCATCCCCTTCGGCACTCCCGCTGTCGGGATCGATCAGATCCCCCGCGACTGTTCGCATCTCGGCGCCCCATGACCCCGCCCCCTCCGAAGGGGATCGCCTCGCTGCACGACCACCGACGCTCGCGGGAGGTCGAGGAGCTGTGGCAGCGGATCGAAGACGGAACCGGGCTCTCGGGCGTTCGGGTCACCCCCTTCCCGCACCATTCCTATCCCGACGCCGGTCGACTCGACACGGGCGCGCTCGACGCCCGGCTCCACGCCCTCGCCGGGCGGTCGAGACCGCTCACCGTACGGGTGCGGGCGGTCGCGACGTTCGGTGGGTCGTGGCCCGTCGTGTAGCTTCGTGTCGAGCGGGAGGCCGGACTGCGCGCGTTCCACCGGGCGGTGTGGGACGCGGCGTCCCCGGCCGCTCCGGACCCCCGGCCGCACTTCCCTCCCGACCGATGGGTCCTCCCTCACCCTGGCCCACGGGTACGAGCCGACGGCGATCCCCCCTGAGCGCGAAAGAGGTCGACGAGGTCGTCTGAATCGCATCGCGGACCCGGATCGACTGGGTCGTACCGGTCGACCACTTCGTGAGGATCGGCGGCCACCAGGGGCGGCAGTCGCTCGGCAACCGGTACCCGTTCGGGGGAGCCGGGGCCCAAGCCCCCCGCCGTACGCTCCTCGATCGGCGGCCCCGAAGTGGCGCCGGACCGGCCACCCCGGAGGTTCACTCCTCGTGAACGACCGTGCTCCCCTCGATCTCGAGCCGCGCGGACTTTGGGACGAGCCCCGCCCCTTCGAGGGCTCGTCGGACCTCCCGCTGGCGCTCGGGCGGCGCGAGGAAGAATAGGAACCCCCCTCCTCCCGCGCCCATCAGCTTGCCTCCGAGCGCCCCGTTCTCGCGGGCGAGCTCGTAGACACGGTCGATCGAGGGAGTGCTGATCCCTTCGGAGAGACGCTTCTTGAGCTGCCAGTTCTCGTTCATCAGCCGGCCGATCTCGGGAAAGTCGAGGTTCTCGAGCGCCTTCGCCGTGCGCACCGCGAGGTCGCGCATCGCTCGGTATTCGTCCAGGTGCGACCCGATCTGGCTGACCTGGTTCGTGTGGATGTCGGCCGAGCGCCGCTCGGTCCCGGTGTAGAAGAGCATCAGCTGGTCGTTCAGCCGTTCGAGGCCGTCGTGGTCGATCCCCAGGCTGTGGACGGTGACCGAGCCGTCCCGATCGACCTGGATGAGGTTCAGCCCGCCATAGGCAGCGGCGTACTGGTCTTGGATCCCCCCGGGCTCCTTCAGGATCTCGCGCTCGATGCGGACCGCCTCCTTGGCGAGCTGGCGGGGACCGACCCGCTCGCCTTTCCAGGCGTGGAGGGCGTGGAGCACGCCCACGGCGCAGCTACTGCTCGACCCGATGCCGGTACCGCGCGACGGCATCTGGGTCGCGGTGATCACCTGGACGCCGCTCGGGATGCGCAGCAGACGGAGCGCCTCCCGGATCGACCCGTGGGCGATCTCGTCGATGCTGCGCTTCGCGTCTTCGGTGACCCGGTAGCTCACCCGGAGCTCGTCCGCGTTGAAGTTCTCCACGACCATGACGTAGATCCCCTTGTCCATCGCGCCCGCGACGCAGGCACCGGGACCGTAGGAACGGAAGAACTCTGGTAGGTCGGTCCCGCCTCCCGCGAACGTCAGTCGGAAGGGAGTCTTCGTGACGACCGCGAATTCGCCCATTCCGCTCGATCGTGCACGGTGCGCCGGTTTAAAACTCACTCCTTCGAGGGGGGCACGGCTTTTGCTTCGGGGGGCCTCGATCGTGCGCAAGGTCCCTCTGGTCCGGAGCGGCCCAAGCCCTGGAATCCGTGCGGCCACCGCTCTGCCGGTCGGTCCCCCCGGAGTACGAACGGGCGGTCCATAGACCGGGAGCCCTCTCGACTCCGCTCGATGAACGCAGCGCTACCGCCCGAGCAGGGGAAGCCGGAGGGGGGCCGGGGTGCCGAGGGCCTGCCGGCCGCGGCCTCCTCCCCGCCACCCCTCGTCACCTGGCGGGCGATCCCTCTGCTGGGGGTCCCGGTCGCTTCCCTGCTGATCGCGCTCGCGATCGGCACCTTCGTGGCCCTCGACTACGTTCACGTGATCCTCGGCGCCCTCTGGACCGGCATCGACCTGTTCATGGGGATCGTCATCGGCCCGATCCTGGGACGGATGAGCGGTCCCGCCCGCGCCGACTTCGTCCAGCGGCTCGTCCCGACCATGCTTTTCCTCATGCCCGCGATCGCTTCCGCCACGATCACGGCCGGCATCTACCTCGCGATCCAAGAGGACCTGTTCCATCTCAACTTCCTCGCGATCCAACTCGCGGGCCTCTTCGTGATCCTCCTCGCCGGTCAAGGGTTCGGGATCTTCCTGCCGAACGAGGTCCGCATCGTGCTCGAGCTGCGGAAGACCCGCCCAGATCTCGGAAAGGTGGGGCGCCTCGGCCTGCTGAACGCCCGCCTCGCCGGCGTTCAAGCCATCTTCCAGGTGGCACTCATCTTCATCATGGCCAACCTCGCGGCGGGCAACGTTTCGCTCTCCTTCTGACCCGGTTTGGCTTCCGGACGCGTGACCCCGAGGGGGTCCCCCGCGGCCGCAGCCGTTCTCGAGCGCGCGGCCCTGGAAGCGCCCCGTACGGCCTCCACTCGCCCATCGGGCACCGCCGACGGCCGGTCGAGTTCGGGGAATGCCGCGATCGATCAGGGAGCCGTGCGTTCCCCGAGATCGCCCGAGGCTCCTACGGAGCTCACCAGCAGCGAAGCCGCGGTCCCATCGTGGATCCGGGAACGATCGACCGCGAGCCAGCGGAATCCGTCGCCCACCTCAACGTTCGCGACGAGGATGCCCTGGCCGGCCAGCTCCGCACGGTAGCGGATCAGCGAGTCGAAAAGGGTGAACGGATCGTCGCCGGTCCGCTCCGCGAGTTCTCGGGTCGTCCCCATCCAGCCGCCGTCCCGGATGAGCTCCTGGAACACTCGTACGTACCGGGGCAGCGCTTCGCCCGCTACGGGGAGGGCCCGCCCCCCCGACACGGAGAGGTCGAGCGGCTCCGCGGGGGGGACCCAGGATGGGGGATGGGTTCGCTTGGGCCGGGGAGGAGCGCGCTCGGGATCGGGAATCCCGACCGACGACGGTCCGGCCATCTGTCCCTCTTCGAGGGCACGGATCATCGCATCCACCTCGTCGGCGAGACGCATCTGGGCTGGAACCGGATCCTCCGCCTCGAGGGGTAGCGGCACCCCCTCCGGCTCGAGGATCGAGGTACGCTCGCGGATCGGCCCTCGTGGGTCGGGGATCGACGTCCGCTCGAGGACCGGTCCCTGCAGGGTGGGGATCTTCACGTCCGGGTCGGAGATGTGGGCCTCGACGATCCGCCCGAACTCGTCGATGTCGTCTTCCGGAACGGGGCGAAGGTTCCGTCGCATTCGGAACCGGTCGAGAGCGCGTCGGAGCTCGGCGCTGGGCACCGGGAACGCCCGGCGCTGGGCCCCGTCCCGCAGGACGACCCAGGGCCGGCTTCGCGCGTCCTGGAACAACCGTAGGTCGGCGAAGAGAACGAGGTCTCGGTAGAGCTCGTGGGCTGGAGGCCCCCCCATCGCCCCGATCGGGGGAGTCCACTCCCCCGTCAGGCGGCTGATATCTCGGATCTTGAGGTCCTCGTATCCCACGTACTTCGCCCCTGCGGCCCGGTGGCGCGGGCCCGGCTCCGCGCTCGTCGCTCCTGCTCGAGACCGAGGGTATAGTTCTTGCGGGGGACGGGAAACGCGTTCGGAGCCGGAGCGACTCCCGGACGTTACCCGGGGCCGAGGCAACGTCGGCGGGACCTCCGAGCGACGCCAGGGCGCCCCCGCCCACCGCCCGCCGCGGTCCTCCTCAGTTGCTCTACCGCCCGATGGACCCCGGACCCGGGTCTTCCGCCAATGGTGACGCTCGGCTCGGAAGGGCGACCGGCTCTGGCCTCGTCTCACCGTTCGTCGATTTCGCGGGATCCCGCTCCTTCTAGGGGTCGGTGAAGGAGGCGTCCGGGGCCTGCACGTTCTCCACCGCAAGAGGTCAACTAGGAGCCTTGAATTCGGAGGTCGACCATGCGAACCCTGCCCGAGAAGGCCGAGGAGTTCCGACGCCTCCACCACGGTACGACCCCGCTCGTCCTCCCCAATGCCTGGGACGTGCCGAGCGCGCGGATCTTTGAGGACGCAGGATTCCCCGCGATCGCCACTTCGAGCGCGGGCCTCATGGTATCCCTCGGGTACCCGGACGGCCAAGCGATGCCGAAGCGGGAGTTCCTCGCGGCGATCGGGAGGATCGCGGGCCGGCTCTCGGTCCCGCTCAGCGCCGACGTGGTCGCCGGCTTCGGGCGCGGTCCGCGAGAAGTAGCCCGAACCGTGGGACGGGTGCTCGATGCGGGCGCGATCGGGATCAATCTCGAGGACCTCGACCCCGCCCGGGAGGGACTCTTCCCCGTCGCCGCCCAGGTCCGAAAGCTCCGGGCGATCCGGGAGCTCGGGGCGTCCCGTGGGGTCCCGCTCGTGATCAACGCCCGCACCGACGCGCTACGGCACTCGCCCGGCGAGCACGCGGAGAGGCTCCGCGAGGCGATCCGACGTGCCACGGCGTACCGCGACGCCGGCGCCGACTGCGTCTACCCGATGGGGCTCACCGATGCGGCCTCCATCGAGACGTTCGTCGCAGCACTCTCCTGCCCCGTGAACGTGATGGTCCGCAAGGGGCTCCCGTCCCTTGCCGAGCTCGGGCGGCTCGGAGTAAAGCGTGTGAGCTTCGGCCCCGCTGCCTCGTACGCGACGATGGGGCTCCTTCGGCGGGTCGGGGCTGAGATCCTCGAGCACGGGGCGTTCGACTCCCTGGTCGAGGGCGCGATCACCTTCGACGAGTTGAACGCCCTGGCGGTCCCCCGGCCACCGGCGGCGTAGTACCGCAGACCCCGCCTGCCGCCGTATCGATGGGGAGCGGCCGCCTCGGGCCGGATCCGAGAAGGGGAACCCCCCTTCCGGCCCTTCCAGCGGCCGGATCACACCGAGAGCACGCGGCCCCGGACCCGGTACGTCCAGAGCGCGGCGGCCGCCACGATGACCGCGTCCGCGAGCAGGATGTCGAACGGATCGTAGAAGTCGGTGAGCTTGGAGAGTCCGACGATGACGAAGATCGGCGCGAGCACGGGGAACACGGTGCGGCGCGCGCGGCCGGGCGGGAGCTGTCCCGTCGCCACGGCCAGCCAGAGCGCGCCCCCCACGATCGCCGCCGCCGCGACGATCACGTCCGGGAGGTCGAGATAATCGGTGACCCCCTTCACGACGCCCAGGGCGAGGGCGTTGAGAGCGAAGGCGATCTCGAAGCCGGTACGCTTGCCGAATAGGTAACCGAGCCCGACCACGATCGGCAGTTCGACGACGAAGACGTCCGTGAGCTCAGGGGTGATACCGGGCGAGAGCAAAAAGCCGGACACGGAGGTTTCTCGAGCGGATCTCCGATATTAGAGGATAGCCGGTTCGTGCCCAAACGGCCGGCGCGCGGAGCCGGCCACCCGGACGGTGGGGAATCCGGTCGACGGTTCCGTTCTGGGAAGGTTCGCGAGCGTGGGCGTGGAGACCTCCGTGATGCCGGCCTCCGTTTCGCAGAAGTCGATGACGCCTCCCGAGCGGCACATGGCGACGGGCGGTTTCCTGGGCGAGCGGTCCGTTCGATCGGCGCGCCGGTCGTCTCGATCGGCCCGTCGCTCCTCTACCGGGCCTTCCGGCCGCCGGGGTCTACGCTCTTCCAGCGCATCGTGGTGCGAAAATCATCATCGAATCCCTCCTCGTTCTCTGCGGTTCAATGGGCGCGGTGTGGTGGACCCGGGGATTGCGGCGAGAGGGAGTGCCCTGAGGGCTGGAGCCCGGCGGTCGGGGCGAAGTGAAACCGGATTCACAAACGTGACTAAGTCTGCCGGCGCGCTCTCGTGAGCATGACGCTCGGCTCCCAACCGCTCAACGCTCCGAAGTCTCGGCGACACCGTTGGCTCGTCATGATCGTGGTGGGGGTGGTGCTCGCGGCCTCCGGACTGCTGGCGGCGATCTTCGTCCCGGTCCACTCCTCGTCCCAGCTTCTCCAGGTCTCGGATGGAACTACCGCCTCGGCGTCCGTCACGGTGCCCCAGGCGGCGTGGGTGACCGTGCACTTCAGCCATCCGTTCGGCGCCGCAATGATGTACGGAATGGACGGCCCCTCCGGGATGATGTTCAGTCACCGCGAGGCGGCCGGGGGGGACTCCTATTCGTTCGGAACCTGGGGCGGTACGTTCCGGTGCTGGGCGGAGCCCGCGGGCCCCGGGATGGCGGGCAGCGTTCCGGTCTGGGTGAACGCGACCTGGGGACTCCTCTAGCCACCGTCGCGCGGCGCGCGCCAACTCCCGCCCCGGTGCGCCGGCGGCCCATCCGGAAGTCAGGCGAGGTGGTCGTCCCGGAGCGGCCGGGCCCGTAGGGCGGCTCGTTCGTCGACCGGTCGCAGCGCGGCGGGGATACCACCTCGCTCAGACCGGCCCCTCCCGAGAGGTCCCTTTCCATGGCCGCGGTCCGGTCGTTGGCGGGTCGGACGAACCCGCATCCGCGACCGTCGGACCCCGTGCCGCCGACCGTGCGGATCGGAGGGATCCGCCGGAGGCACTCTTCGGCGGAGTTATGGGGTCCTCGAGCCTGACCGACCATGGCGTCGCCGCCGTCCGCGCCGGAGGTCCAGGTCGAGCTCGAGCAAGTGGAGCGATACGAGTACACGGGCACCTTCCCCGGCACGCCGTTCCCCGCAGTGCGGGTCGACGAACCGGCACCGATGGGCCAGGACCGTGGACCGAATCCCACGAGGGCCCTCGCCTTGGCGGTCGGCCACTGCATGAGCTCGACGCTCGTCAACACGCTCGAGCGAGCCCATGTACCCGCCGAGCCGATCCGGACGCGGGTGAGCGTGGAGGTCGGGCGGAATGCTCGGGGACGGTTGCGGGTCCTCGCTCTGGGCGTGAAGATCGAGACCGCTCCCCTTCGTCCCGAGGACCGGGACCGCTTCGAGCACTGCGTCGCGATCTTCGAGGAGTTCTGCACCGTCTCGGGGGCGGTCCGTGAGGGGATCCGGGTCACGGCCGCCGTGGGTCCTCGCGATACCGGATGAGCCGTAGAGATCCCGACCGGGCGAGGTCGGCCGCTATGCCGGCACTAGGTCCGTGAAGACGAAACCGTCCCGCTCCACGGTGGCCCCTAACGCGACCGGAATCCGGTGGGCGAACATCGGACCCGCCAGCGCGAACGTGTGGAACTCGCCCCGTTCGCCGCACGGATCGATCGACGAGGGAAGGTCGCGCAGGAAGTCGGAGTCGAAGCTCCGGCCGGCAAAGGAGGTCGGAAGCCGTGCGGGGTCCAAGCAGACGACGCGGGCCTCGAGTCCGCTCTCCACCATGGAGCGGGCGAGCCCGGAGGTGGGGCGCCCCCACAGGGGAAACACGGGCTGGATACCGGTCGGCGCGAGCCGCGTCTCGCGATACGCCCGTATCTCCTCGAGGAAAAGGTCTCCGAACACGAGGTGCGTGACCCCTTCCGACCGCATCGTCGCGACCGCGCTCGCCATCGCCTCTTCGTACACCGAGTTCGGGCACGGGAAAGGGATCTCGATCTTCCGGAGCGGGAGTCCGGTGGCGCGCGCCTGCGCTTCGAGCAGGACCTCCCGTACTCCATGCAGCGACACGCGCCGAAAGTCGCGGGTCACGGTGGTCAGGAGACCCACGACCTCGAGCTCCCCGGCGCGCCGGACCTCGGAGAGCGCGTACGCCGAGTCCTTCCCGCTGCTCCAGGAGACCAGGGCCTTGGGGCGGACGGAGTCCATCGGTGTCGGGTCCTAGAGCCGGGAGAGAAAAGGTCGCGCACTCCCGGGGGACTCCCGGTTAGCAGTCTGGGGACGGTCGGGGAATGGGCCGGCTCCCGATCCACGGGAACCGACCCATCGGGAAGGAACGGGTTACGCGAACCGAACCGAGGGAGAGACCCCGCTGCCGTCCGGGCTGCTGGCGGAGGAGGAGTCCGGTGAACTGCACCCGGAGCCGCTCCCGCTGTCGCCCGTGTCGTTGAGGTCCCCTGAATCGTTCAGGTCCCCCGTGTCGTTTTCGGTCACGTTCTGCTGGCTGTCGAGACTATGCGCGCCTACGCTCGAGTCCTTCACGGTGCTGCTGGAGCACGGAGTCGCCGCGGCGGGATGACTGACCGCCAGGGCAGCTCCGGCTACTCCCGAAACGAGCAGCGCCGCGAGGATCACTCCTACCAACGGTGCCGGCATCGGTCTTGCCTCGACCCACCGGTGGTCGGCAAGGGGGTTGCCACTTTTGGTGCGCGACCCGCATTGCTTGGTGCAAGTCACGGCGGAGGCGGGCGAGTCGCGAGATCTTCGACTCGCCGGTGGTGTTCCGGAACCGCCCTCGGCCACTGGCGAGACCCTCCCCGCCGTAACGGGCGAGCGCCCGGGGAGTGCGTCCGGGAATCCACGGCCGGCCGTCCGAGTACGCCCTTGGCGACCTCGAGGATCCTCCCCGCGGCGACGTCCCCCTTCGCCAGCGGGCCTTCCTCCTAAAGGCGCGACCGTTAAGGAGGGGTCGAGGGGGCGCCGCGGGCGACTCGATAGTGCGCGTCGGCGAAGGCAACGAAGAACGCGAGGTAGCTGAATCCGAGCAGGGCATCCAGGAGCACGATCGGTCGGGCCACCACCTCGATCGCCGTCGACCTCGCTACCACCGACCGAACGATCGACCCGAGCTGGGGAGATAGCGCGAGCCCGATCAACCCGGAGAGGAGGAGCGCCCAGGCGAGCCCGATCCCGATCGCGATCTCTCCGACCCGTCCCACGAGGTGGGCCGCGACGAGGGCGTACGTCACGAACGTCAGGGCGAACACGAGCGCGATCGAGATCCCGAACTCGAATCCGAGCCAGCCGGGTGGCGAGGTGGCGCCGACCCCGGCGAGATAGGCGATCGGAGCCCCCGCGAGGGCGATCGCAGCGAGGCTGAGCCCGAAGGCAATGCGCGCGTGGCCCACGCGACGGTGATGGAGCTCGTTCCACTCGTGGCGGCCGACCCAGAGGAACAGAATCCCGAACACCGAGAAGAGAGGGCCGACCAGCAGGAGGTAGCCGTGGAAGGGGAGCTCGGAGGCGTTTGTCGTAAGGGCGACAAAGCTCCCGGCGCCTTCGACCAGGAAACCGACCTTGAAGATCGTCAGGCTCAGACGCAGGTTGACGGGCATCGATGCGCTCTCCCCGACCGGGGTCGGGAGAGGATCGGGCGCGCGGATTAACCCGCGCTCGGACCCGCCGCAAGGGCCCGGGAAGCGAGGGCGGGGTCACTCCGGCAGGGACCGGGCGATCGCGGCGGGCGCGGCTTCGCCGGACACCCCCCCGTTCGCTCCAGTGAATCCCGCTGCGGCAAACAAGAGCAGCTGGGGCGCGATGGCGTGGATCCCGAGGCCGATCGCGTTCCACACGGCGGGGGAGCTCAGGCTGGCCGAGAGGAGCACGTTCGTCGAGTTCGTCGCTCTCGCGAACGTCCCGTACCCGATGCCATCGGTGAACGGCCCCACGATGGCCCCGGCCGTGTCCAGCCGGGTCTCCCCCGGCCCGGCACCGAAGGGAGCGTCGATCATCTGTCCCGAGACGCCGAGGAGAAAAAGATCTCCCGTATGGTTGGTCGCCATGTTCACGGCCGCGACCGGACCGACTCCGCTCTCGGTATAGATGCCATCGATGAACGCGAGGCCCGAGCCGGCGACGTCCACCACCGCGACCGACCCGCCCATCGGCGTGTCCCCGAAACCGAACGACACGGAGACACTGAGATCGCCGGTTCGACCGACCGGCCCCGAGAAGAAGAGGGCCTCGGAGTGGTTCACCGCGAACGACGTCGTGAGGAGGAGCGAGTAGACGTCACCAAACGTGTCCCGGACCGACGTAACGACGCCGCCGCCGATCGCATTGGTCACATACCCCGCGAAGACGAAGACCGAGCTGCCGGCAAGCACGGGCGCGGCGGGGGCGACCACCGTCGAATTGGGGCTGACCGCTCCCGCGTGGCTGTACACAGAAACCGCGACGGCCGTGCTCCCTCCCGGCGAATTGCCGGGGGAGGCGGACGAGGAAAAGAGGACCGCTCCCGCGAGCCCGCCCACAACGAGTCCGATTACCACTCCGACCACGAGAAAGAGGGGTCCCGAATGGATGCGGAGGAACTCCGGGGGACCCACCGTGGCCGACTCTCCGAGAACCTCGTACGTCGCGACGGGTTAAACCCCTATGTTTCGGGCTCAGCTCGCGCAGCCCGGAGCGAGCCAGTGGACCGGAGGGTACCCCGCGGTTCCTTCAGCCCACCTGGTGGTAGCCGGCGATCGTTGAGTCGTAGAAGTTGAGGTTCCAGGAAGGGGGCAGGTCGAGCGCGAAGGGGAGCATGTAGTCGGCGGCGAGGGGCAATGGGACCCCGACCTCACCCCCCGAGATCTCCATATCGCGAAGGGTGCCGTTGAGGAAGTAGGCGGCGATCGGAGAGTTCGAGCAGCACGGCTGCCACTCGACCTGGGTGTACGTCCCGTAGAAGGCGCTCCCGCCGTAGGCCACGCTCGCGTTCCAGTAGCGGTCGGCCGCCGCAATCTCGGAGGAGGTATCGATGATCTGGAAGAAGACCTGCTTCTCCGCAGGCCGGTCCTGGATCTCGAGGTGAAGAACGGTGCCGGGCGGCGAGAAGAACCCGTCGGAGATGGCCGGGGTATTCGACTTCCCGAAGTAGTGCGCGACGCAGTTCGACCCCGGTACGTACCATGGTGCGATCCGTCCCTCCGGGTTGAGGTCGACGCCGAGTTGGAAGAACCCCTTGCACGTGGAGCGCGTGGTGCCGTAGTAGTTCATGGCGTTGATCTGGAAGCTCAGTATGCCGGCCTCGGGCGTGTTCCAGTCGGTGAGGCGCATTGTCGCCGTGAGGGTCGTGAACGCCGGGAGCAGCTGGACCAAGAGGCCCGAGCCTTGGCCGTACCCGTCCATGTTGTTGTACCCGGGGATCTGGGTCGGGATCTGGTAGTCCGTGAGGACCGTGTTCGTGTAGTCGACCGTGCCCCGGGTCGTGTTGAGGAAGAACGCCGCATAGCTCCCGGCCGCGGGGACCGGCACCTGCGACGCGGCGAGCTGGTCGGTTCGGTCCGCGAAAACGTCCATCACCCACGCGGGGGGTGTGGGAGCCTGCGCGGGGACTTCGTACACGTTCGCGGCAAGGTAGACCCAACCCCACGGCTGCGCGGTTCCCAAGGGAATCGGCTCCACGGCCACCGCGACGCTTGGACCCGTACCGGCCCAGACCGAACCGTCGCCGGCGCCGATCACGGCGAGCGGCGCACCCGACGCGCTCGCGAGCCCCACGAACCCGACTCCCGTGCCGGGATGCACCTCCGCCTGGAACGAGACAAAGGGGTCGCCTGCGACGACGCCGCTTGCCGCCCCGGCCAGGTCGACCTGGGGGGCTGACCGGGTTGCCACGGACCTCAGGGTCGGCTCCCCATTGTAATTCGGGCTTGAGACCACCGAGGCGGTACCGCTCGCGACAGTCCACCCGTCGAGACCCCGGTCCTCGAAGTTGGCCACGAACGCAAAAGAACCCAGGCCCGGGAGCGCCACCGGCGAATCGCCCCGGGGAGCTTGTACCGCCGAGGAGAACGTCGAAGCGCTCAGGCCCGCTCCCGCGGCGACGCCCGGGACGATCAACCACGCGACTACGACCAGCGCCCCCAGCCCCGCGCGACTCATGACCGGTGCCGTGACGGGTCATCCCGCGGACGTATATCTGACCGGTACGAACGGCCCGCGGGTAGACCGGGCAGCCCAAAAAGCGAAGTCGAGTCCGGGCGGGCCCTCCCGCCGCAGCGGGCGTCTCGGCGCGATGGAATGTAGCTACCCGGTACGGACCGGATGGTCGGGGTTGGCGATCTGCAAGAGCTGCTCACCGAAGTTCTTGCCCTGGAAGAGCCGCGCGAGGGTCGTCGGGGCGTTCTCGAGCCCGTGCGCGATGGCATCTGTCTGTTTCGGTCGGCCCTCTGCGAGCCATCCGGCCAGCATCGGCACAGCCTCCGAGATCCGGGCGGTATAATCGAGGATGATGACGCCCTCCATTCGGCCCCGTCGCACCGTGCGCCAGACGTAGTTCAAGAGCCGACGGAACTCGCGCGAAGCGTAGCCCGAGATCCCCCCGCAAAGAACGACCCGGGCGTGCAGGTTGCTGTGGGACGGCGATTCCTCCGGAACCCTTCCCCGACGTCGTCGAAACTGACATCGACCCTCTCCGGGCAGAGCTCAGCGAGCCGGGGACCGACCGGCTCAGAACGGTGATCGATGGTCGCGTCGAGCCCCGCGTCGGTCCGGATCCATGTGCACTTCGCGGGCCCCCCCGGCGATCCCGATCACGCGCGCGCCACGGATCTTCGCAATCTGCCCGGCGATCGAGCCGACCGCGACGGCCGCGCTCGAGACCACGAGCGTTTCTCCCGCTTGTACTACGTCCCCGACCTCTGCCACTCCGAAGTAGGTGCTCATCCCGGTGATGCCGAACACGCTCAGTGCGAGGGGCGGGGCGATCTACCGGGGTACCTGGCGAATGCCGGTTGGGCGTTCCCCGTGCGTGGTGTCGTCGACCATCCCTGCGGGGCGCGCCGCGAGTGGCCATAGACAGTTTGTCCGGGACAGCCCCGGTCCCCGTCCGTCGGGCAGGCAGCGGATTCCCATGCCCGACCCCGTAACGGAACCGCTCGTATGGGCCGGCAACCGACCGGACCGCACCGCGGGAGGGCCGCGTCCGGTGACCTTCGCCACGGACCAACTGATTTGTAGACTCTCCGGTTCGGCGCGGCGTGAGTAGGGTTCGTGGGGCGGCTCGGGCACGGGTCACCTCCGCGATGTCGTTCGCCTTTGAAGCCCACGATGGCCAGCGCAGAAAGGACGGACGGACCCCCTACATCGTGCATCCGCTCGCGGTGCTGAGGTACCTCTCGAGCGACCTCGGGATCGTCGAGCCGGACCTCCTGTGCGCGGCCGTCCTCCACGACACGGTGGAGGATACCGGCACTCTCCCGCGCGCCCTCGCACGCCGTTTCGGCCGACGGGCGGCCCGTCTGGTAGAGGAGCTCACGATCCCTCCTCAGTTCCACGGACCCTCGGTGCCTTCGACCCGGAAGACCGCAGTCGTCCTCGCCGGGGCGAGACAGATCTCCTGGGGTGCGGTTCTGGTCAAGCTCGCCGACCGGTGGGACAACCTCGGCGACATGCCCCATGCGCCCTGGGGGTCCTCTCAGCGACGCAACTACCTCGACCAGACGCGTCAGCTGATCTGCGTCATCCGGGAACGCTGGGAGCACGATCCACCGCCGCGCGAACTGGTACCCGCTCTCGAGCGAGCCGTGCAGGATGTGGAGGCTCGGCGTACGACCCAACGACCCCGCTCGCCCGTCGCTTCTCGGGCGAACCGGTCGGCCGTAGCCCCCGAGTCACCGAGGTGTCCCGCCCGCCGCGACCCGGAACGTCAGGCACGGTCGAGGGCAACGGCGCCGTCCGAACGCGGGGCGGGACGAGGGTCCTAATACCCCCAGCCGAATCCGGCCCCCGAGGGCCGGTCCATGGTGCACGTGAGGGACGAAGGAAGCTACGTTGAGGCGTCGATCCAATCCGTCTGGCGGTTCCTTTCGTCGGGCGAGCCGCACGCCCGAGCGCATCGGAGCGTTCGGAACCGCGAGAGCAAGAACCTGGGGGAGAACGTCATGGAGGCCACGATGGAGCGTCACTGGAGAGGGGAGTGGGTCAAGATCGTGAACCGGCTCACCGTTCTCCCACCGCTCGGTTTCGTTCAGGAGTTCCTCGCCGGCCCTTTTGCCGGGTCAAAACTGTTCACCGTATACACTCCCGAGGGGGACCGGACCCGCGTCGACGTCTACGGCGAGTTCATCTCACCGGTGCTGCCGCCCGAGGAGGTTCGGAGCGCCGCGCTCGCCTACCTCGAGGAGTCGTTCGACGAGGACCGACCCGCGATCGAGACCCTTCAACGGAGCCCGTAGCCTCGTGGCCCGGGCCCCGTCGGAAGGACGGGCGCGGCAGCGCCTCTCCCGTCCCCCGGAGGAGCGCGCCTAGCGAAAGAGATTGACCCGCGCGAGATCGACGATCTCGTCGCCTTTCCCGCTGAGGACCGCCTTGATGAGCCAGAGTCCGAAGCCCTTCACGACCGACCGCTCGATCGACGGAGGCATCGCGATCTCCTGTCGCGCGACCACCGCGTCGAGGAGCGCCGGTCCGGGATGCGCGAGGAGCTGGGCGATCATCGGTCGGACCTGTTCGGGCGTTTCCGCCCGGAGGCCGAGGAGCCCGCAGGACTGGGCCACCGCTGCGAAGTCGGGATTCGTGAGGTCGACGCCGGCCTCGAGGAATCCGGCCGACTTCTGCTCGAGCTCGACAAACCCGAGGGAACCGTTGTCGAACACGATCACCTTGACCGGGAGCTCGAGCTGCCGAAGCGTGAGAATCTCCCCGAGCAGCATCGCGATCCCTCCGTCGCCCGATAGGCTCACGACCTGCCGGTCCGGCTCCGTGCACTGCGCCCCTATCGCTTGGGGGAGCGCATTGGCCATGGACCCGTGCCAGAACGAACCGATCAGACGGCGCCGCCCGTTGAACCGCAGGTACCGGGCCGCCCATACGGTGGGTAGGCCCACGTCGCACGTGAAGACCGCATCGTCACGGGCGAGCTCGTCGAGCACCTTGACCACGAACTGGGGATGCAGGGGAGCCTTTCCCGGCTCTCCGCCCGCGAGCCCGTCGAGCTCCCGGCGCGACCGCTGATAGTGCCCGAGCGAGGCAGAGAGATGACCGCTGTCGGACTTCTCCACGAGCCTCGGCAACACGGCTCGGAGCGTGGCCCCCACCTCGCCCACGAGGCCGAGGTCGATGCCCGTGCGGCGCCCGATCTGTTCGGCCGCGATGTCGACCTGGACCTTCGTAGCGCGCTCGGGGTAGAACTGCCGATAGGGGAAATCGGTTCCGAGCAGGAGGACGAGGTCTGCGTCGAGCATCGCGTGGTATCCCGAGGAGAAGCCGATCAGTCCCGTCATCCCCACGTCGAACGGGTTGTCGTACTCGAGCGCCTCCTTGGCGCGCAGGGTATGCACGATCGGCGCCCGGAGCCTCGCCGCGGCCTGGAGCAGCTCGTCGCGGGCTCCCGCGCAACCGCTTCCGGCGAGGATCGTCACTTTCTTCGCGCCGTTCAGCGCGTCCGCGAGGCGCCCGATCTCCGCGTCGGAAGGGGCGAACCGGGGGGTCGGACGGGGGCCGAGGGGCCGCGGAGCACGGTCGGCCGCGGGCAGGAGCGCGATGTCGCCGGGAAGGACGACGACCGACACCCCTTGGCGGGCCCAGGCCGTCTCGATCGCGGTCTCGAGGACGCGGGAAAGCTGTTCGGGGTGAGAGATGAGCTCCCGGAAGTGGCTGCACTCCCGGAAGACCAGTTCGGGGTGCGTCTCCTGAAAGTAATTGGTGCCGATCTCGGGGGTGGGGATGTGCGAGGCGATCGCCAGGACCGGCGCCCGACTTCTCTGGGCGTCGTACAGTCCGTTGATCAGGTGGAGATTGCCCGGTCCGCAGCTTCCCGCGCAGACCCCTAGTCCGCCATGGAGCTGGGCCTCCGCACCGGCGGCGAACGCCGCCGCCTCCTCGTGGCGCACGTGCACCCAACGGATCTCCGTGCGCGGTCGGAGGGAATCGGTGACCGCATTCAGGGAATCCCCGGCCACTCCGTAGACGTTCCGTACCCCTGCGGCCACGAGGGTGTCCACCAGCACATCCGCGACCCGCTGCATTCGTATCGTTTCCGGGTCCACGCGCGGACCGGCACCGCCCGAGGGGCGGACCGTATTAAAGAAGGGAATCCCCCGGCCCGGGCGAGTCCTTCCCTGCGCCGCGCCTCCGCGATCGCACCGGGAAACGTGAGGAAATGGAAAGCAGGGAGGACGAAGCGAACGGCTTACCCGCGGCCCCGGGTCGCCCCGTTCACTTTGCCGCCGCGTGGAACGACACCGCGGACCTCGATTTGCGAAGGGCGTCTTCCGAGCGGACGAAATCGTTCGCGCGCACGATCCGGTCGAGCTTGGCGGCAAACTCCGTAAGCCGGTCGCCCTTGACCCCAACGACCATCTTGTCCACACCGAGATCGATGTAGATTCGGGACCCGGTGCACCCCAGGGAGAGCGCGGTCGGCGCCCCTTGGTTGAGGACGGGCAGGATGGCGCACATGGGCCGACCGTTCATCGGTACGGTCCAGGACTCGTGGCCGGAGCCCGCGGCTTCGCTCGCGAGCATCGCCCCGTGGGGATTCGCGAACATGAGAACCCCCGTCGGCGCGAACGGAAGCGAGCCGAGGGGCCCGTACGCCACGTAGTTGGGCGCCACGGGGTTATGCGGGATCCGCGTCTCTTCTCCCGGAGCGAGGTACCCTTCCACTTGCATCTGGCCCAGCGTGGACATCAGCCGGCCCCCCACCGCGCCCTCCGGAGGGACACCCAGAACGAAGGCGCCGATCTCGCAGTCCTCGTGCTTCGGAAGTCCGGCGTAGAATGCCGAGCGCGTCCCCAGGGCGAAGAAGGTGCAGACGGAGGGGACGCCGCCAGGGTGCTCCGCAACGCCCTTCGGGGCGTCCTCGAGATAGGTGATCTGGACTGGAGGAAGCTCTAGTCCGAGCTGGCGGGTGAGCTGCTGGGCGATCGAACGGAGGTCTGCGGCCACGGTTTACTCGGGCAGGTCAGCTCACGAGTCTATAGAGGCCTATCCAGCGGCCGTGGGTGGTTACTTTCGGTTAAGCCCGAGGCTATCTGCGCCGGGGGCAAACACCGGTCGGGCGATCGATGTCCGATGCAAAGCAGCTCTATGTCCGGTCCTCAGAGATCAAGCACGTACTCGTAACCGGCGCTACGGGGAAGCAGGGCGGCGAACTCGCGCGAGTGCTCCTCCGAAGGGGGCATCGCCTCCGGGCCCTGACCCGGAAGCCGGAGAGCGCCGCCGCGCTCGCCCTGAAGAAAGCCGGGGTCGAGGTCGTTGTGGGTGACTTGGGAGATCGGTCCTCGTTCGAACGAGCGGCCAAGGGGATCGATGTCGCGTATATCGTGGCCACCCCGTACGAACAGGGTACACAGGCCGAGATCCGGTTCGGAAAGACGGGCCTCGATGCGGCGCATGCCGCGGGAGTCCCATACCTCGTTTACTCCTCGGTGAGCGATGCGAATCGGAAGACCGAGATCCCCCACTTCGATAGCAAATTCGAGGTCGAGGAACACCTCAAGGGACTCCGCACCGACTACTGCATCGTCGCGCCGGTGTTCTTCATGGACAACCTCCTCGGACCGTGGATGGCCTCGGGTCTGGCCAAGGGAACTCTTGAGATGGGGGTCCTTCCGGACCGAAAACTGCAGGTGATCTCCTTGGCCGAGATCGCAGAGTTCACGGCACTCGCCGTTGAAGATCCGCGTTCTTTCCGGGGCAAGAGGATCGACATCGCCTCCGACGCACTCACACCCGTCGAGATGGCTCGGTTGGTTTCGGACGCCTCGAGTAGGAAGGTCGCCTACTTCCCGGTCCCTCTCGAAGTGTTGCGCAAGCAGAGCGAAGACTCCGCCAAGATGTACGACTGGTTCAACCGGGTCGGCTACAGTGTGAACATCGCGAAACTGAAGCAGGAGTATCCGAAGGTACGCTGGCGCTCGTTCAAGGAATGGGCCAACTCCCAGGACTGGTCTCGAGTGATGGCCCCGGCGGCCTAGGAACCGAGCCAAGGCAAGACTCCGCGGCGCTCCCCGTCTCGGGCCGACCGCCTCAGGTGTCCGGAGTCGAGCGGATCGACGTGCCCGTTGATCTCTTACGGCCTCTGCGGACTCCGGCCGGCGTCCTTGTAGGCTGACTGCACGAGGTCGAAAGCGACGTCCACTTCCTGTGCGTCCCGTGGACCGCGGGCGGAGGGCGACGGAGACGGCCTCGAAGAGATTCCAGGAGCGCCATCAACCCCCTGCGGGAGTTTTGTCGACGTTCGAGCGCACTCGCACCGGTGGGGACGCGCACCTTGGGCGACGAACATCCGCCGCGCCCCGGTTGAGAGAGCGCGAGAAGAAGAACCGCTCATCCCGTAAGTTTCCGCCGTTGTACCCGCCCGCGGCTGTCGGACACCGGGGGAGAAACTCCCCGCACCGCCGGGTCGGGTACAACGGACCGCCCGATCCACCAGCACAATCCATTAGGAGTCCGACCCATCGGGGAAACGGTCGCCGCCGTGGGGGAGTGAGCATGGTCCATAGAGCTACGACAGCGATCCGCCGCTGTGCGTGGGCGGAGAGCGACCCCCTCCTCCGCATCTACCACGACGCGGAGTGGGGTCTCCCCGAGCACGACGGCCGAAGACTCTGGGAGAAGCTCGCGCTCGACGGTTTCCAGGCGGGTCTCTCCTGGCTCACGATCCTCCGCAAACGCGATGCGTTTCGCAAGGCATTCAAGGACTTTGTTCCGGAGCGCGTCGCCTGCTTTCGGAAAGCCGACGTGGACCGCTTGCTCGCTGACCCCGGGATAGTCCGATCTCGGGCCAAGATCGAGGCCACGGTGGCAGGCGCTAGTGCGTTTCTCGCCATGAACGCAGCCGGGGATGACTTCTCGACCTTCGTATGGAGCTTTACCGGCGGGCGGCCGATTCAGAACACGGGACGAGTGCCCGCGAAGACCCCCCTCTCCGAGCAGATGTCCCGGGCCCTGAAGGATCGAGGCTTCAAATTCGTGGGGCCGGTCATTGTCTATGCGTGGATGCAAGCGTGCGGCCTGGTGAACGATCACGCGAACGATTGCTTCCGCCGTGCCGAGGTCCAGAACTGGGACCGACCCTCACGGTCCTGACCACCCCCCCAGCCGATGGCCCAGCAAGGGTCGGAGCTCCCGAGGCGAAGGTTGAAGGTTCGGCGTTCGCGCCAACGAGGCAGGCCCACGAGCGCGGAGATCGTGGCGTACGGATTTCACGCGGTGGGAGAGGAGAGATGGTCTACTTCGAAGACCCGGGAACGGTAATCGATGCACCGGTCAAGTTCGGCCGGGAGTATCTCGTATCCGAGCAATACTGGCCGGCCCACTCGAAGAGCGCGCGAAACTTTCGGGTCAATGAGACCCTAAAGACTACCGCCGTACTGTCGGCCGAGCGCTACCTCAACGGAAAGTGGTCGACGTTCCTGAGCAAATCGGGCGACTTCCCGCCGTGCTGCGTCTGCGACGAGGAGGTCGAGGGTGACTTTACCGGAACGCGGTTCGTGATCCTCTATCGTCCCAAGGGGAACCAGACCCAAGTGGATGTCTATGGCGATGTGCAATCGAAGGTTTTCACCTCGGCGGAAGCAAAGAGGGTATTCCTGAGACTCCTCGAGAGCGCGGATATGGACGATGCGTCCGCGATCGCGGCGCTTCGCGAGACGCAATCTCGCTGAACTTCCAGCACGTGAGGCGGCGGGCCAATGGGGTTCTACTTCCCTCGGGCGTGACGGGTTGAAATTATCCCTAATAACCGCCCTCACCCGAGCAGGCGATGTCCTCCGATGCGCCAGCCGCTGGCCCGCCCCAGTCGAAGGGACTTGGGCTAGTCCGTACGGTTGGAGATGACGAACTCATTCCCGTCCGGATCCGCGATGACGGCTCGAACGAACTGCCCGAAGGGAGACTCGATGAGCTTCGGCTCGACCGTCACCGTTCCCCCGCGACGCTTGATCTCTTCGCAAGCCGCACCGGGGTCGGGGTGCCGGAAGATGACGCCGGTCACCGTTCCGGGATCTCGCCCTCCCTCGCCGGGGGCTTGGATGTGCATCGTCAGAAGGGTTGACGTCCCCGGGATAGCGAATACGGCCCGGCTTAGCTTTTCATCGAAGTTGAGTTCGTTCAGCCCGAGGACATCTTGGTAGAACGCCCGGGACCGCTGAATGTCTTGAACGTGAATCGTCACGGCGTGAAGCCCGGTGATCACCTCAGCCATGCCTCCGCATTTGCAGCGACGCTGTTAATGCCTCCGCTCACCGAGGGTTGGGGCACGCACCGGCTGTAGCGGCTGCTACGAGACGATTCCCCTTGGTCGCCAACCACGGGCAATCAGAGTCCCGCCGACGCCGAACGCAGCATCAAGTGACTGGAGGTGATCCGCGCCCCCGCTCGTGCGCCTCCCCCCAACGCGGCGTGGCCGGAACCATCGGCGCGGCGCAGCGAAAACAAGAGGGCGGGGCCGACCTCGCGTCGTTCTCGGAGGTTTGCATAAGATGCGAGAGCTCTCGCAGCCCTCGAAGCGCAATATCATAACCGCCGTTGATGGACGGGACTTGAATCGTAATGGCGACGCCTCCGACGCTCTGGCGTAAGCGTGAGAAGGGAACATTTCGCCCTCGAGGGTCGCTACGGTTCCACCGCCGCTCGGACGGTCCGCCGAGAGGGTGGCCTGTCGAAGCGCCGAATACGTGGGTTTATCCCTTAGGATATCGTCCCGCGGTCCAGAAGGGCGACGATGCTTAGCGCCGATTTTCGTCGGCATTGCGCTACGCTCACCCCGTGGCTAGCCTCCGCGGTCGTAGTGGTTCTGATCCTTTCGGTCCAGGGGTCGGGAAGCTCGCTCAAGGCGTTTCCTTCGAATTTTGGGATGGCGGTTTCGGCCCATCCCACTTCTTCGCTCACTGAAATCAATCTTGAGCACGGAACGTACGTTTCTCCGTCGCTCGTGTACAATGGCTACAAGAACACGAACAACCGCGACTTTCCAGTGCTCCTCACGGGGTCCGCGACTCACCGGTTCTGGAGTGTATCCAATCCGGTAATGATGCTCGCGCCCTATCTGCCAGCCACGACCCAGGGTCACGACACCGGTGTCCTGCTCTTCGAGTCCCCCGGAGCTCAGATCATGACTATTCACGCGGTGGGCGCCTACAGCCTGAACGGCCCGGGGGGCGGAACCGCGGGAGATGGATTCGAGGCGTACTTCCTCTTGACGCCGCCCCACACGGGCAACTGGTCGACCCCGTACTACGCGACGAACCCGGAAGGCGCGAACGGAACTCTCTTGGACCCTCAGGGCGACGTAATGTTTCCGTACTCGACCCAGCCCTACATCGTCGTTCAGTGGGATCCGGTGTATTCGGAGCCCCGCGCATTCAACGTCTACCTTGTCCACCCGGGGGGGCACGGAGTAGTGCGTCCGTCGGACATTCTGAGCCTTGGAGAGATCGGAATCCCGTCGAAGGCCGTACCTGATCCTCACCAGTACCTACGCTTCAACGCCAGCTACTCATTGAAGACGAACTTCCTCACGGCGGAAGTTGCCGACGCCCGAGAGTCGGGTGTCGACTATCGCCTCTGGGTGAATCTGTCGACCTACGGTTTCCTGCGGCCCGCCTCGGGCGACCTCGGTTCATCACACTTTTACTTCGGCCTTGGCGGGAGTGGGAACTACCCCACTGGCTGGGGTCTGCTCTATCTCAGCCTTTCCGAATCCTCAGGGGTCTCGCAGTTGCCCCCACCGCCACCCGTAGCGGTCGCTTCCCTCTCGCCGCCGGTGGCATTCTCGACCCGGCTTCGACTGGGCTAATTGTAGTGTGTCAGGACATGTGGCCGCTTGACTTGCCAGGAGATCTGGCCGCCCT